>Ga0073934_10001459_pt1 | contig 56420 bp, 57 predicted proteins | sample LarsenN4metaG_FD_76834 | JGI IMG/M metagenome (GOLD analysis project Ga0073934, IMG submission 76834) | Hot spring sediment bacterial and archeal communities from British Columbia, Canada, to study Microbial Dark Matter (Phase II) - Larsen... ...
CGAAGCAAAAGAAAGTAGCCCGCCGCCGCGCGGCAAGCGGCAGATAAAAAACATCCGCGCAGCGGATACCCCAAACCAAAACAAGGTTGGCCGCAAACCCGTTACGGCTTGCGGCCAACCTTGGTCACTCCATCGCGGTAAACGTTGGGCTTCGCTACGCTCAACCCAACCTTGCTTATCCAGTTTTTTCAACCAGAACTCATAATTGATGCAATTAAAGTTGTTATTATTAAGGCAATCACATCAAAAGTTAAACCAACCCCTTTATCAGTCGCTACATCTTTTATTTTCGACCAAGTAGATTCATCAGTTATATCACAAATAAATTTGTGCCCTTCTAAAGTGAGCGCAACTCGCCTACGATCTGTATTTTGCCCCGATATTTCGTACACTCCATTACTATGCAGAAAACCTTGCCTTATAAAAACACCAACAGTACTACCTTTAGTTACTGTTAGATATTTTTCTTTAAGAACATTTAAATGGTAATCAAGAGTTGAGATTTCCACACTTAACTGCTGATGCAACGCACCCACTCCAATTGATTTGGATGGTTCATTTTCAACTACCAGCAAAATATTCCGGACTAAATCTCAGTCGATTCTCATGGGCAATCACCTGAAAAAATTAACAAACACAATGATAGCTTACATCAACCAAAAAAAACAACCAATAATTTTTTTCTATCAAATGTAGTATATTTGATCACCTCTAACAGGGCAATGCCTGTTAGTTAAGGAAAATAAACTCCGCACTCCATTGAAGAGCACGGCGTTTTTCCATGTTCTAGCGGTTACAGAAGACCTAAACCGCAAATTCAAACGCTCATCTGAATGGCATTACCCTAACGGGAGCGGCTTAGCTTAGCGACACGCAGCACATACTTACCTCTCATCACTCCCTAGCCAAAATGACAAAAGGGCAAGCCATCCGGCTTGCCCTTTCTCACTACAGCTTGCGGCCAACCTCGGCCGCAGCAGCTGATTACTCAGCGCTATCCGCACCCGCATCCGCCGCCGGCGCGTCATCCGCCACCAGCGTCTGGATCGCGGCCACCGGTGCGGCACCGGCCGCCGCGGCGCGGGCCAGCTTGGCGGCGCGTTCGGCTTCTTCCGCTTCCAGGCGCGCCTTCTTCTCGGCGGCGCGCAGCACGTCGAGGTATTCCTTGATCGCGAATACCAGCTCGCGGGTGCCTTCACCGGTCAGGCCGGAGATCACGAAGTGGCGCGGCGCGGTCATGTCGAAGCCGAAGCGGTCGTCGGCCTGCGCCTTCGGCCAGCCGTAGGCTTCGAGGAAGGCGGACACGGTCAGCTCGCGCTCGTCTTCCGGCAGCATGTCGACCTTGTTCAGCACCAGCCAGCGCGGCTTGTTGTACAGCGCTTCGTCGTACTTGCGCAGCTCTTCGACGATGGCGCGTGCCTCGCGCACCGGATCGACGTCCGGATCGAACGGCGCGATGTCGACCAGATGCAGCAGGATGCCGGTACGCGACAGGTGCTTGAGGAAGCGGTGGCCGAGGCCGGCGCCTTCCGCCGCGCCTTCGATCAGGCCGGGAATGTCGGCGATGACGAAGCTGGAGGTGTCGTCCATGCGCACCACGCCCAGGTTAGGGTGCAGGGTAGTGAACGGATAGTCGGCCACTTTCGGCTTGGCGGCGGAGACCGCACGAATGAAGGTGGATTTGCCGGCGTTGGGCATGCCCAGCAGGCCGACGTCGGCCAGTACCTTCAGCTCCAGGCGCAGGTTGTAGATCTCGCCTTCTTCGCCGCGGGTGAACTGGCGCGGCGCGCGGTTGAGCGAGCTCTTGAAGTGGATGTTGCCGAGGCCGCCCTTGCCGCCCTTGGCCAGCACCAGTTCCTGACCGTGGAAGGTGAGGTCGGCCAGCAGGTTGCCACTGTCGGTGTCGAAGATCTGGGTGCCGACCGGCATGCGCAGGTAGATGTCGTCGCCGCCCTTGCCGTAGCAGTCGGCGCCGCGGCCGTTCTCGCCGTTGACTGCGAGATATTTCTTCACGAAGCGGTATTCGACCAGGGTGTTGATGTTTTCATCGGCCACCGCGATCACGTCGCCGCCACGGCCGCCGTCGCCGCCGTCCGGGCCGCCACGCGGTACAAATTTTTCACGGCGGAAGCTGCAGCAACCATTGCCGCCCTTGCCGGAGCGCACTTCAATGCGGGCTTCGTCGATAAATTTCATGAAACTCTCCTAAATGCTTGCGAGGAGTCAGGCGCAAACGGCCGCCAGCTGCCCAAGGTTGGCCGCAGCCTCTTGCGCCTCACACCTCGTGTGGCCAATACGATAATCGGACAAACAAAAAAGCCCTATCGTGCGATAGGGCTTTTTCCGGTGGCTACAGAATTACTCTGCGTCAACACCAGTGTACGGAACAACGCTAACGGTCTTGCGCTGGGCAGCGCCTTTAACCGCGAAGTTCACGTAGCCGTCAACCTTGGCGAACAGGGTGTGATCCTTGCCCATGCCAACGTTTTCACCAGCGTGGAAACGGGTGCCACGCTGACGGATGATGATGGAACCAGCCGGGATCAGCTCGCCGCCGTAGGCTTTGGTGCCCAGACGTTTGGCTTCGGAATCACGACCGTTGCGGGAACTACCGCCTGCTTTTTTGTGTGCCATGTCTATTTATCCCTTACTTGGAAATCGCGTCGATGCGGATTTCGGTGTAGTTCTGACGATGACCCTGATGCTTCTGGTAGTGCTTACGACGACGCATCTTGAAGATGCGGATCTTGTCGCCACGACCATGAGCAACCACGGTTGCCTGGACAGTTGCGCCAGCTACCAGAGGCGCGCCTACGGAAACTTGCTCACCGTCAGCAATCATCAGCACTTCTTCAAGTACGATCTGGCTGTCGACGTCTGCAGGTATCTGTTCTACTTTAAGTTTTTCGCCAACGGAAACTTTGTACTGTTTACCGCCAGTTTTTACGACCGCATACATTCGTATAGCTCCTAATATTCTTTCTTGCGCGCAGTGTGCGCGAAGAACGCGAAAATATACGCAAGTGCCTGATAGGTGTCAATATTTTTGTCGACACTGCGTGGCAAACGTGTTTGCCATGGCAACACAGCGGCCTTGTCTGCTAATATCGCGCGGTTTTCCCGACCATTTGAACCGGTAGCAATGTCCTCCACTCCGCTGTTTCGCACGCTGACCGCCGACGATATGCAAGCTGTCGACCAGGTCATCCGCACGCGCCTGCATTCCGACGTCGTCCTGATCCGCCAGGTAGCGGAATACATCATTTCTGCCGGTGGCAAGCGTCTGCGCCCGGTGCTGACACTGATGGCCGGCCGTGCCATGGGTTACGGCGAGCCGTATCTGCACGAGCTGGCGGCGATGGTGGAGTTCATCCACACTGCCACCCTGCTGCACGACGACGTGGTCGACGAATCCGACATGCGCCGCGGCCGCCAGACCGCCAACGCGATGTTCGGCAATGCCGCCAGCGTGCTGGTCGGTGACTTCCTGTACACCCGCGCCTTCCAGATGATGGTCGCCAGCAACAATATGCGCATCCTGGAAGTGATGGCCGGCGCCACCAACATCATCGCCGAGGGCGAGGTGCTGCAGCTGCTCAACATCGGCGACACCAGCCTCACCGAAGCGCAGTACCTGCTGGTGATCCAGTACAAGACCGCCAAACTGTTCGAGGCCGCCACCCGCGTCGGCGCCATCATGGCCGGCGCCAGCGCCGAGCAGGAACAGGCACTGGCCGACTACGGCATGCACCTGGGCACCGCGTTCCAGATCATCGACGACGTGCTGGACTACAGCGGCGACGCCGGCACCATCGGCAAGAGCGTCGGCGACGACCTGGCCGAGGGCAAGGTCACGCTGCCATTGATCTACACCATGCGCCAGGGCAGCGAACAGGCCGCCACCACCGTGCGCGAGGCACTGGAGGCCGCCAGCCGCGAGCGTTTCAGCGAAGTGATGGCTGCGGTACAATCCTGCGGCGCGCTGGACTATGCGCGCGGCGAGGCGGAAAAAGCCGCCGAACGCGCCATCGCGGTACTGGCCCCGCTGCCGGACAGCGACTACAAGACCGCGCTGGCGGAGCTGGCGCGACTGTCGGTACGCCGCGACGCCTGACCCCCGTTTTCTTGGCTGTCTCCGTAGTTAAATGGATATAACAGCCCCCTCCTAAGGGGCAGTTACAGGTTCGATTCCTGTCGGGGATACCATCATCACCACCAACGCTACCGCCACCGGTAGCGTTTTGCTTATTACGGAAGCTTTCCCATGAACCTGCTGCAACGCCTTGGCCTGCTGATCATCCTCGGCATCATCCTGGCCACCGCCATCAACCACTTCACCCGCCCGCAGGCGCCAAGCGACGCCGGCCACAGCGCCAGCCAGCCGCAGTAAGCCGGCGATGCAGGCCCGCACCACCCTCGCCCATCTGCCGACCGCGTTCGGCCCCTGGCCCGAGCATCCGCTGTACGACAGCATCGCGCGCTGGCGCGACGCCGCCGCGTGCCAAGGTTGGCCGCAACAGGCGGACTTCGACCGCCTGATCGGACACGCGCGCGGCTGCGGCCAACCTTTGCCGCCGCGGCAGCGCTTCCTGCGCGACGCTGACCCCGAGCTGTACTACGAGATGCACATCGGCAGCACCGGCGAGGTGCCGACGCGCGGCGACAACTGGCACGACTGGTTCAACGCGCTGTGCTGGCTGAGCTGGCCGCGCAGCAAGCTGGCGATGAACGCGCGGCAGGTGGCGGCGATCAACGGCGACGAATTCCGCCGCGGCCCACGCCGCGACGCCGGCACGCTGCTGGACGAGAGCGGCGTCATCGTGCCGTATTGCGATGCCGCGCTGGCGCAGGCGCTGCACGACATGCAGTGGCGCACGCTGTTTGTCGAGCAGCGCGCGGCGTGGGGCCCCCGCATCGGCGCCCACATCATCGGCCACGCGCTGCTGGAACAGGGGCTGGCGATGCACCTCGGCTGGTGCGGCAAGGCGCTGCTGCTGCCGGTGGAGGAAGGATTTTTCCGGCTGGATGGCGCGGAACAGGTGGACACGCTGGATAAAATGCTGGCGGCGCTACTAGCGGGCGACGACGACTTTGCCGCCAGCCCGCGCGAACTGCTGCCGCTGCCGCTACTGGGCATCCCCGGCTGGTGGGACGCCAACCGCGATGCGGCGTTCTACGACAATACGGCTTATTTCCGCCCGACGCGGCGCGCGAAATCGGCCACCGAGATCGCTTCCAGCTCGCCCATCATCGGCTGAAACACCTCGGCCAGCGCGGCGGCGATGTCGTCGTCGCACTCGCGCAGTTCCGGACGGTAGACAAACAGGCGGAACAGGTCGGCCAGCGCGATGGCCTCTGCGCGCCGGGTCAGCACCCAGGTCTCGCGCTGGCCGCACTGCACGTAGCCGGCGGCGGCGAGGCGGTCCAGCACGTGCCCCAGCTCGTCGTAGCCGACCAGCACCTGCTGCCGCAGCGCTTCCGGCCGCAGCGCGCGGCCTTCGCCCTGCGCCTGGTCCAGCAGCACCAGCAGCTCCACCGCATCGAGGAAACGGCGCCGCGACTCGTTGCGCCGTTGCCAGGCGCGCCCCTCCCAGTACGACAGCGACGCGGTCAGCACCGCACCGGTCAGCACCACCAGCCACAGGCAGAACAGCCACAACAGCAGCACCGGCAGGCTGGCGAAGGCGCCGTACACCAGCTGGTAGCTGGCGATCTCGCCGATGTAGAAGCCGAAGATCAGTTTGGTCACCTCCAGCATCAGCGCGGTGCACAGCGCGCCGAGCAGCGCGTGGCGGCGCGGCACGTAGCGATAGGGCACGATGCGGAACAGCAGCGCCAGCATCAGCGTCGCCAGCAGCAGGCCGCCGCCGAACTGCAGCGCCTCGTCCAGCAGCGTGGAGTAGCGCTCGATATGGGTGTACTTGAACAACACGCGCCAGCCGAGCAGGCCGCCGCCCAGCGCCAGCGGCCCCAGCGTCAGCACCGTCCAGTACACCATGCTCTGCTGCAGCCACGGCCGCGCACGGCGCACGCCCCAGATGCTGTTGAAGGTGCGCTCCACCGTCGCCATCAGCATCAGCGAGGTGGCGCCCAGCATCACGATGCCGGCGGCGGTGAGCTTTTCGGCGTTGTCGGCGAACTGGCGCATGTAGACGGTAATCACCTTGCCGGCGAATTCCGGCACCAGCGTCGACAGCAGCATCACCTTGAAGCGGGTGCTGTAATCGCCGAATACCGGGAATGCCGACATCACCGTCAGCGCGATGGTCAGCAGCGGCACCAGCGCCAGCAGGGTGGTAAAGGTCAGGCTGCCGGCCACTTGCAGCACGCGCTGCTGCGCCAGCCGCGCGGCGACAAAACGGGCAAAACCGGTCAGGGGCAGGGAGGTAAACGACACGATCATCCGATCAAACACGCTAGAATCCAGCAATTCGCCAATGTTAACCCATAGGAATCTTCATGCACGACATTCTGGTCTTGTACTACAGCCAGCACGGCGCCACCCGCGAGCTGGCCCGCATGATCGCCCGCGGCATCGACAGCGTCGACGGCTGCCGCGCGCGGCTGCGCACCGTGCCCAAGGTCTCCACCGTGTGCGAGGCCACCGCGCCGGCGGTGCCGGACAGCGGCGCGCCCTATGTCGAGAAACAGGACCTGCAGGACTGCGCCGGCCTGGCGCTGGGCAGCCCGACCCGCTTCGGCAACATGGCGGCGGCGATGAAGTACTTCCTCGACGGCACCGCGCCGGAGTGGATGCAGGGCACGCTCGCCGGCAAGCCGGCCTGCGTGTTCACCAGCAGCAGCACCCAGCACGGAGGCCAGGAATCGACGCTGCTGTCGATGATGATCCCGCTGCTGCACCACGGCATGCTGCTGCTGGGCCTGCCGTTCACCGAGCCGGCGCTGAGCCACACCCGCACCGGCGGCACGCCCTACGGTGCCAGCCATGTCGCCGGCCACGACAACAACGTGACGCTGAGCGAGGACGAGAAGCAGCTCGCCATCGCCCAGGGCCGCCGCCTGGCCGAGGCCGCGCGCAAGCTGGCCGCCTGATCGCGGATCAAGGTTGGCCGCAAGCGTTGCGGCCAACCTTGCGCTGCCCGCCGCGCTGCTCCGCGCCTTATTTCTCCGCGCTTCACTTCTCCGGCCGCCCCCCCTCCACCCCACATTTCCCGCCAAGCCGCACCGGCGACGGAACCGCGCCCCCGGCGGCGCGGTCAAATCGACGCGCAACGGCTGGACAAGCCTGCCGTCCGCGCCCACAACAAATGGCCGCGCCCCGCCCGCCGCATGGCGTTCGGGGTCAACGCGTGCCTTATATTTTCTACACACAAGGAGTCATCAACACCATGGAACAGGCCCTCCCCTCGATCGGATCGCCTTTCTTTTACGCTGTCTTTTTCGTGGCCGTACTGCTCATGATCGCCGTCGACATGCTGGCACTGAAGCAGAGCGGCTCCCACAAGGTGTCGATCAAGGAAGCCGGCATCTGGTCGGCGATCTGGGTCGGCGTCGCCTGCGGCTTCGGCGGCTGGCTGTGGTGGTATCTGGCCAATGATCCGGCCTACGGTCCCGCCGTCGCCAACCAGAAAACACTGGAGTACTTCACCGGTTACGTGATCGAAAAATCGCTGGCCGTCGACAACATCTTCGTGTTCCTGCTGATCTTCGGCTTCTTCAAGGTGCCGGTGGAATACCAGCGCCGCGTGCTGCTGTACGGCGTGTTCGGCGCCATCGTACTGCGCACGGTGATGGTGTTCCTGGGCGCGGCGCTGGTAAAGGAATTCAGCTGGATCCTGTACGTGTTCGGCGCCTTCCTGCTGTTTACCGGCCTGAAGATGATGCTGCCGGAAAAAGAGGAAAAGGAAGACCTGACCAATAACGCGCTGCTGCGCTTCCTGCGCCGCCACATGCGCATTACCGACAACTACCACGGCGAAGCCTTCTTCGTGATGAAGGATGGCCTGCGCTACGCCACGCCGATGTTCCTGGTGCTGATGATGGTGGAGCTGTCCGACGTGGTGTTCGCGGTGGACAGCATCCCAGCCATCTTCGCGGTGACGATGGACCCGTTCATCGTGCTGACCTCCAACATCTTCGCCATCCTCGGCCTGCGCGCGATGTTCTTCCTGCTGGCGGATGTGGCGGACCGCTTCCACCTGCTGCGTTACGGCCTCGCCATCGTGCTCAGCTTCATCGGCGTCAAGCTGCTGATGCTGGAGTTCCTGCACATCCCGGTGGTGGTGTCGCTGGGCGTGGTGTTCGTGGTCATCATCGGCTCGGTGATCGCCTCGCTGCTGTTCCCGAAAAAAGCCGCCTGACCCGGCTGTGCCTGCGGCCAACCTTGGCATCCCAAGGTTGGCCGCAGGCTTTTTCCGCCCCTCCCCGCCGCCACGACTACCCCTTATTCCCCGCCCGCGGCAGGCCGGCACTCGCGTATGATTTGGCGTGGCACAGCGAACATTGTTCGCAAAAATGATGCCGACATCCTACAAAGGATGTGAACACCGCCCGAACCCGTGACCCTTGCCCGCGCCAGAGCCAGACATGCACAAGCCCCGATTGCCCGCCAACGAGCACGACCGCCTGGCCGCCCTGCAGCGCCTGGGCGTGCTGGATACGCCGCCCGCCGCCGAGCTGGACCGCCTCACCCGGCTGGCGCAGCGCGTATTCAAGGTCAAGACCGTGCTGGTGACGCTGGTCGACGCCAAGCGGCAGTGGTTCAAGTCGCGCGTCGGGCTGGACGTCAGCGAGACCGCGCGCGACATCTCCTTCTGCGGCCACGCCATCCTGCAGCCACAGGCGCTGCTGGTTACCGATGCGCGGCAGGACCCGCGCTTTGCCGACAACCCGCTGGTAACGGCGGCGCCGCACATCGTGTTCTACGCCGGGCAGCCGATCTTCTCCAGCGCGGGCCACGCGCTGGGCACGCTGTGCCTGATCGACGACCAGCCACGGCAGCTCGACGACGGCGAACTGCAGACGCTGCAGGACCTGGCGCGCATGGTGGAGCAGTATTTGTGGGGACTGGAAGCGGCGCACGACTTGCAGCAGCTGCAGGCCGAACTGGAGCAGCGCGTGCAGCAGCGCACGCAGGAGCTGGAGACCACGCTGGCGCAGCTGCATCAGGAAATCGCGCAGCGCAACGCCTACGAATGCGCGCTGCTGGCGGAGAAGGAACACTTCCACGCCACGCTGGAAAACACCACCGACGCCTTCATCGAGATCGACGAGCAGGGGCTGGTGGTCGGCTGGAACCGCGCCGCGGAAACCACCTTCGGCTGGACGCGGGAGGAGGCCGGCGGCCAGCTGCTGGCCGAGCTGATCATCCCGCCGCCGCTGCGTGCCGCCCACCACGCCGGCCTGTGCCGCTTCGTGCGCACCGGCCAGCCGCGGATGCTGGGACAGCGCGTCGAGGTCAGCGCCTGCCGCAAGGACGGCAGCACCTTTCCGATCGAGCTGACGCTGAGCGCGATCCACAGCCAGGGGCGGATGCTGATCAACGCCTTCCTGCACGACATCTCGCAGCGCAAGGCCGACGAGGCCGAGATCCTCGACAGCCGCGCCCGTATCAAGATGATCACCGACAATGTGCCGGCCATCATCGCCTATATCGATACCGGGCTGCACTACCGCTTCGTCAACCTCGGCTACGAGAAATGGTTCGGCTGGAAGGCGGAAACCATCACCGGCAGCAAGGTCGCCGACGTGCTCGACGCCGCGGTGTACGCGGTGGCCCGCCCGCATTTCGACAAGGTGCTGCGCGGCGAGCAGAGCGAATACGAGGTGCTGATGCCCAGCCTGCACGGCAAGATCTGGGTCCACATCACCCTGATCCCGCACTACAACCCGCAGCGGCAGCAGCAGGGTTTCTACGTGCTGGGCGTGGACATCACCGAACGCAAGCAGCTGCAGGACCAGCTGCAATTCGAGGCCTACCACGACTCGCTGACCGGGCTGCCCAACCGTCGCGCGCTGATGCAGAGCCTGCGCGAGGCGATGGCCCGCAGCCGCCGCAGCGGCAACAGCATGGCGCTGCTGTTTCTCGACCTCGACGGCTTCAAGGCGCTCAACGACAGCCACGGCCACGACTTCGGCGATATGGCGCTGCAGCGCTTCGCCCGCGAACTGCGCGGCGCGGTGCGCGAAACCGATAGCGCCGCCCGGCTGGCCGGCGACGAATTTACCGTGATCCTGGAAAACCTGGTGCAGCCGCAGCAGGACAGCGCACTGGTGGCCGGCAAGCTGTTGCAGCAGATCGCCGCCATCCACAGCATCGCCGGGGTGGCGGTCACCCTGTCCAGCAGCATCGGCATCGCCCTCTACGACGGGCGCCACGACAGCAGCGCCAATACCCTGCTCAATGCCGCCGACAAGGCGATATACCAGGCCAAGCGCGCCGGCAAGAACGGCTTTGCCTTTTACGGCGACACCACGCCATGACGCGGCGGGGCCAGTGGCGGCCGCCGGCGCTTCTGGCATAATCGCTGGCACCACCGCCTTGATCCGGCGTTGCCGCCACCGCAACCGGCAGCCCGCCGCTGCCACCGGATCCAGCACCGCCGGAGCCGTTGTCATGCTGCACTACCTGCCAGATTCACTCTACGTTCGCAATCGCCTGACCCAGAGCAGCGATCTCGAAATCTGGCTCAGCGCCGGAGAAAAGCAGCGCCGCCAGGCGCGCGCGCGCAGCCATTTCCACGACCCGCAGCCGGTGTGCCCGCCACAGCACGAACAGGACCCGTTCCTGGCGCTGCCGTGGGCCTATGCCCAGCTACAGTGGCTGACCACCCGCCTGCTCGACCACGACGACAGCGAACAGCAGCTGCGCGCGCTGGCCGGCAGCCTGCGCCGGCTGGCCAATCACGCCCCGGAAGCCACGCTGGCCGCCGGCCTGCTGCTGCCCTACGCCCACTACGCGCACGCCCATGCCGTACATGTCGCGCTGCTGGTGGCGCGACTGACACAACGGCTGGCGCAGCCGGAGGCCGAGTGCGAATCCCTGGTCTGCGCCGCGCTGACGATGAATATCGCGATGGTCAACCTGCAGCAGCAGCTCAGCCACCAGGCCGAGGCGCTGTCCTCGCTGCAGGCCAAGCAGCTGCACCTGCACCCGCTGGCCAGCTCCGCCATGCTGCGCGAGGTCGGCATCGATGACGAGATCTGGCATCTGGCGATTCTGGAACATCATGAACAGTGGAACGGCAAGGGCTATCCGTTCGGCCTGCCCCGCGGCAAGATCAGCCCCGGCGCCCACCTGCTGCATGTCGCCGATGTCGCCATGGCGCGGCTGCACCCCCGCCACTACCGCCGCCCGCAGCTGCCCAAGAGCGCGATGGTGCAGCTGTTCCAGCAACGCGACACGCTGGCCGACGCCAAGCTGGCCGATTGCCTGATCAAGGAGGTCGGCCTGTATCCGCCGGGCAGCTTCGTCAAGCTGGAGCAGGGCGACACCGCCATCGTGGTGCAGCACGGCGACGACATCACCACGCCACTGACCGTCCGCTTCGGCCGTGACGCCAATATCGTGCCATCGGCAAGCCGTATCGCCAGCCCGGCACAAATGACGGTCGAAGCGCGCCACCTGCCGGCACTGGCCAGGCTGTGGCAATGCCGGGTCGACAGCCCGGCGGGCTAGACGGCGGCAGACGGGAAAAGAGGGAGTAGTACGGAGGACAGCCGGGGCATGTTACTGAGCAAGCGCACACTGCGGCTGAAAAACAAAAAGCCCAGTCTGGCGACTGGGCTTGATGTCTGTATTCTTGGTGGGTCGTGCGGGATTCGAACCTGCGACAAACGGATTAAAAGTCCGCTGCTCTACCAACTGAGCTAACGACCCCCGTAAGGGTCCTGATGGTGGGTCGTGCGGGATTCGAACCTGCGACAAACGGATTAAAAGTCCGCTGCTCTACCAACTGAGCTAACGACCCATCAGGGGTCTCGGTGGTGGGTCGTGCGGGATTCGAACCTGCGACAAACGGATTAAAAGTCCGCTGCTCTACCAACTGAGCTAACGACCCCCGAGAGAACGAAACTATACCGAAGCCGATTTTTCGCGTCAAGATTTTCTTGGCCGATAATTTGAAATTTGTGCTATCCGCCAATATTCCGTAGCAAAACACACGCAAAAACAATTTTTGCGTCAAGGGCTTGAAAGAACTTCCGCGGCCACCCATGTCAAATAAGCCGGCAAGCCGGCCGCCAGCGGCAGCACGACGATCTCCGGCACCTCGTAGGGATGCAGCTGCAACAAGCGCGCCTGCAGTGCCGGATAGGCCGCCGCGGTGGTCTTGATCTGCAACGGCACCTCGCTGGCGTTTTCCAGCTTGCCCTGCCAGCGATACACTGAGCGGCACGGCGCCATGATATTGACGCAGGCGGCGAGTTGCTCGCCGACCAGCGTCTCCGCAATTTGTTGTGCCAGTGCCGCATCCGGCACATTGCACAGCACCATGATCACTTCCATCTGGATACCTGTTTTATGCGTGCGTTTCTGATCGTATTGTTGCTGTACCCGTTTGCCGAGATCTTTTCGCTGATCACGCTGGCCGACGCCATTGGCGGCGGCTGGACCATCGCCTGGCTGCTGTTCACCGTGCTGCTCGGCGTGGCGATGATGCGTAACAGCAAGCTGGCCAGCCTGCTGACCATCGGCTCGGTGCTCAAGCAGGGCCAGGTGTCGCTGCTCGCCCTGCTGTGGCCGCTGCGCGTGATGCTGGCCGGCCTGCTGTTTGCCATTCCCGGCCTGATCAGCGACGTGCTGGCACTGCTGCTGATGCTGCCATGGCGCGGCCCGACACTGGCGAACATGGCACCGCCATCGCCACCGCCGGCCGCGGACGGCAGCGCCGGCGGCGACATCATCGAAGGCGAATACCAGCGCGTCGACAAGACCGTCGATCCCAACTCACGGTTGCATTAAGGCCTGCAGGCGCGCCAGTGCCGTGGCGGCATCGATGCCGCGGATGGCGACGATCTTGTGGCGATTGCGCTCGCCGCTGAGCAGTGTCACCGACGACTTGGACACCGCCAGCGCCTGCGCCAGCCACAGCAGCAGCGCGGCATTGGCCTTGCCCTCCACCGGCGGTGCGGCCAACCTGATCTTCAGCGCGTCGCCGTATTCGCCGGCCAGCGCCGTCTTGCGCGCGCCGGGTTGCAGGTGCAAGGTCAACCGGATACCGTCCGGCTGCGAAGTTAACCAGGGGTTCATGCCTGCCCCACCTCAAAAAAGGCTATTGTAAATCGGGCGTATACTGCAACGACACCCATAAAGACAGGAGATCACCATGGATATTGGAATCAGCGAACAGGATCGTACCCGCATTGCCGAAGGCCTGTCGAAACTGCTGGCCGACACCTACACCCTGTATCTGAAGACCCACTACTTCCACTGGAACGTCACCGGTCCGATGTTCCAGACGCTGCACCTGATGTTCGAGCAGCAGTACAACGAGCTGGCGCTGGCCGTCGACCAGATCGCCGAGCGCATCCGCGCGCTGGGCCATGTCGCCCCCGGCAGCTACGGCGACTACGCGCGCCTGACTTCGATCGCCGAAAGCCAGGGCGTGCCCAAGGCGCAGGACATGATCCGCGAGCTGGTGCAGGCGCACGAGACGGTCTGCCGTACCGCGCGCTCGCTGTTCCCGGTGACCGAGCCGGCCAACGACGAGCCGACCGCCGACCTGCTGACCCAGCGCCTGCAAGTACATGAAAAGACGGCATGGATGCTGCGCAGCCTGCTGGAAAGCTGAGGCCGCGACGCGCGTGATACACTGCCGCAAAGTGTAACCGCACGCTCACCATGACACGTTTCACACCTACGCCAGCGCCACCGGACAAATCGCTGTTTCATGCCGCGATCCTGGTGTCGCTGGCGCTGCATTTACTGCTACTGCTTGCCGTCGGCCGGCACGGCCTGCCACGCATTCCGTCATGGCAGCCGGCGGCGCTGCAAGTCACGCTGCTGGCGACGCCGCCGGCCAGCGCCCCGCCGCCGCTGGCAACGCAACTGGCGCAACACGACAGCGAGGCAGGCAGCGCCGCTCCGGCCGCCAAGCCCGCGCCGGCGGCAGTCGCCACCACCACCGCTGCCACCAGCGTCAGGGCCACGCCGGCACCGGCCGCTCCCAAGGCCGAGTCCACCGCAGTGCTCAGCCGTGCACAGTCCGCCTACACCACGCCACCGCCCGCCCCGGAAGCGGCGCCGCGCAGCGCTCAGGACTGGCTGAGCCAGGCGCGGCAGCTGGGCAGCAGCGCCAATGCCACCGGCGGCGAAGCGCAGGACAAGGCCAAGGCGGTGTTCGGCGTCAGCGCCACCGGGGTCAGCTGGGCGCGCTACGTCGAAGACTGGCGCCTGAAAATCGAACGCATCGGCAAACGCAACTACCCGGCAGAAGCGCGTGCGCAGAACCTGTACGGCAGCCTGGAGCTGGCGGTGGTGATCCGCGCCGACGGCGCGCTGCAGGAAGTGCGCCTGCTGCGCAGCTCCGGCCACGCGGTGCTGGACCAGGCCGCGCAGAACATTGTGCGCATGGCCGCCCCCTACGCCCCGTTCCCGCCAACGTTGGCCGCAGAATTCCGCAGCCTGGAGGTGGTACGCAAATGGAGCTTCACCACCGCCAACCAGCTCTCCGCCAATTGATACAGGATCCACCATGTTTGAAGTCAATCGCAGCGTCGTCATTCTGAAACCGCGTCAGCCGTTCGCCGACTGGCTGGGCAGCCTGCCCGGCGCCCCGGCCGTGGCGCTGGACGAGCTGCGCCGCAACGGCAATGCACTGCTGATCCCGCACGTCGACGACGTCGACCCCGCCGATTTCCTAGCCGAGCATTACCACACACTGTTCAGCGCCGAGCTGGCCGACTGGTGCGAGGACGACACGCTGTGGCCGCCGACGCTCAGCGCGGCGCTATTCATGGACTGGTTCGACATCGACATCCACCCGGTGCTGACCGATCTGGTCAGCAGCCCGCTGGCACGCGAGGCGTTCCAGCCGTTTGATCTGGATAGTCAGTAAGCGCCGGCGCCGGCGGCTCACCGCCGGCACGGCAACAAAAACTGACACCACCTTGCCGGCAACGGCACTCCCACACGAAGGGGCAATCATGATTCACAGCACCAGCATCAAGGTCCGCGGTTACCACCTCGACCTGTACAGCCACGTCAACAATGCGCGCTACCTCGAGTTCCTGGAAGAAGCGCGCTGGACCTTCTTCGAGGAGTGCGCCGACCTGCCGGCCTTCCTCAGCTCCGGCATCGCGCTGATCGTGGTCAACATCAACATCGACTACCGCTACCCGGCGACCATGAACGACCAGCTGGCGATCGAGACCGCGGTCAAGTCGGTCGGCAACCGCAGCGCGGTGATCCACCAGTGCGTGAAGCTGGCCGGCAGCGACACCGTGGTGGCCGAGGCCGACGTCACCTTCGTCGCGTTTGACGGCAAGCAGAACAAGGCGGTGGCGATCGAGGGTAAACTGCGGGAACTTCTGACCGGGCTGCAACACCAAGCCTGATCCTTACCGCCTTCGCAACAGGACAGACTCAGTCATGAAAAAATGGATACTGGCACTGATCGGCATCGCCGTACTCGCCATCGTCGCCTACCTCGCGCTGTTCAACAAGCCGCAGGCGCCGCAAGTCCACTACACCAACCTGTCGGGCCAGACCGCCAGCACCGACAGCCTGAAAGGCAAGGTGGTGCTGGTCAATTTCTGGGCCACCAGCTGCAGCGGCTGCATGGCCGAAATGCCGAAACTGCGTGCCACCCACGAGAAGTACGCGCCGCAAGGCTACGAAACCGTGGCGGTGGCGATGAGCTACGACCCGCCCAACTACGTGCAGACCTACGTCAAGGACACCGCGCTGCCCTTCTTCGTGACGCTGGACAGCAGCGGCAGCATCGCCAAGGCGTTCGGCGAGGTGCAGCTGACCCCGACCTCGGTGCTGATCGACAAGCAGGGCAATATCATCAAGCGCTATGTCGGTGAGCCGGACTTTGCCGAACTGCACCAGCTGATCGAGCAGAACCTGAAGGCTTGATCGCGCAGGCCGCAAAAAAGCCGTTGCCATCCTTCGATGGCAACGGCTTTTTTCATGCCGCCGCTAGTGGCTAACGTTGGCCGCACACCGGGCAATCCGGATCGCGCGGCACCTTCAGCTGGCGGAAGCTGCCGTCCAGCGCGTCGTACAGCGTCAGCTGTCCCAACGCCGGACGACGCCCGGCCAGCAGCTTGATCGCCTCCACCGCCTGCAGGCTGCCGATGACACCGACCAGCGGTGCCAGCACGCCGAAGGTGGCGCACGGCCCGTCGCTGGCCTCACCCTCGTCCGGAAACAGGCAGTGATAGCACGGCGACGCGTCGTCGCGCACATCGTACACCGCCAACTGTCCGCTAAAGCGCACCGCAGCACCGGACACCAGCGGCACCCTGGCCGCCACACAGGCGCGGTTGATGGCGTGGCGGGTGGCGAAATTGTCGGAGCAGTCCAGCACCAGATCGTGCGCCGCCACTTCCGTCACCAGCCGTTCGCCGGCCAGCCGCTCGGCCAGCAGCCGCAACTGCACGTCCGGATTGATGGCGACCAACCTTGCCGCCGCCGAATCCACCTTGCGCTGCCCCAGCGTGCCCATGTCGTGGATGATCTGTCGCTGCAGGTTGGTCAGCTCCACGGTATCGTCGTCGACCAGCGTCAGCTGGCCGACACCGGCACTGGCCAGATACAGCAGCGCCGGCGCGCCGAGACCACCGGCGCCGACCACCAGCACCCTTGCGGCCAGCAGGCGCTGCTGGCCGTCGATGTCGATTTCCGGCAGCAGGATGTGCCGGCTGTAGCGCAGCAGGGCTGCGTCGTTCAGTTCTTGCGTCATGATGCAAAAATGGCCGCAAACGCGGCCATCTCCCTTGATCTTGATTCAGGTTTTATTCTTCCACACCCTTGCGGCTGAACTTGACGCCCAGCTGCTTCAGCTTGCGGTAGAGGTGGGTGCGCTCGAGGCCGACCTTTTGCGCCACCCGGCTCATATTGCCGTTTTCCAGCACGATGTGGTACTCGAAATAGCGCCGTTCCAGCTGTTCGCGCAGTTCGCGCAGCGGCAGGCTGAAGTCGAAACCGGTTTCCTCCGCCGGCTTGTCGTGGCGGAACTGCGCCAGCACCTTGTTCACCTCCGGCGCGTCCAGTTCGCCGGATTCGGCGGTCAGCGCCAGGCTCTTGATAATGCTGCGCAGCTGCTCCAGGTTGCCCGGCCAGTCGTACTGGCGCAGCGCGTTCAGCGCAGCGGTGGTCAGCTTGCGGCTGGGCACCTGCTTCGATTCCACCAGCTCGTGCAGGATCTGTTCGGCGATCGAGGTGATGTCTTCCGGGTGCTCGCGCAGCGCCGGAATCGGCACGATCACGCTGGACAGCGCGGTCAGCATGCGGTTGTCGCACTCCGGATCGACCAGCAGCTCCTGCAGCGGACGGCTGCAGGAACAGATCAGTCGCACATTGAAGCGGTCGAGCTTGGACAGCAGGAACAGCAGGCCCTGCTGCGTGCGGCGGCTGTACTGGCCGATTTCCGGCAGGAACAGCACGCCGTTATTGGCCTTCTGCAGCAATTCCAGTGGCGCGTCGGCCAGCTGCTCCACCTTGGCCGGGGTCACCCACGGCGTATTGCCCTGGTGGAAAAAGCGCGCCACCAGCTCGAAGCCGGCGCCGGATTCACCGGTCAGCAGCACCGGCGACTTCAGTTTCGACACCCGTTCCAGCTGCTTCTTCAGCTCCTGCACGGTTTCGCTCTTGCCCATCTTGTCGAGATTGAGCGAGGTATTGGCCTGCATGTCGCCGTATTTCAGCGCGCGCTGCACCGTGGTCAGCAGTTTCTGCAGGGCAATCGGTTTTTCGAGGAAATCGAAGGCACCGATGCGCGTTGCCTCAACGGCCGTGTCGATGCTGGCGTGACCGGACATCATCACCACCGGCATGTTCAGTTGTCCGGATTTGGCCCACTCCTTGAGCAGGGTGACGCCGTCACAATCCGGCATCCAGATATCCAGCAGCACCAGCGCCGGTCGGGTCTGGTTGCGCAATTGACGAGCCACTTCGGCATTTTCAGCCAGCGCGACGGTATAGCCTTCGTCCTGCAAAATCTCCGAGAGAAGCTCCCGGATACCGATCTCGTCATCAACAATCAGAATATCGCTGCTTCGCATTAAGCCTCCAGCAAGGGCAGGGTGAGAAGGATGCGCGCACCGCCGCTCTGTGCATTGGCAAGGGTGATCTGTCCATGGTGTTCCTCCACTATCTTTTTCACCACGGCCAGTCCCAATCCTGTCCCCTTGGCCTTGTTGGTTACATAAGGCTCAAACGCACGGGGAAGGATGTCCGGACTGAAGCCAACACCGTTGTCCTCTACGCAGACGAGCACGTTCCTTCCTTCTAGTCGGGTGCTAATTTGAATCATCGGGATGTCAGCGTCAAGGATTGCATCTTGTGCGTTCTGCAAAAGATTGTGCAGCACTTGACGCAGCAAAGCCGCGTCCCCCATGACTGGCAAGGCTTGCAGGCTTAAATCCACCTTCAGCGCGGGGTTACTTTCGTACAGCACCAGCACCTCGCGCAGCAGCGTATTCAGCTCCAGTTTGACCAGTTTGATCTTCGGCGCCCGCGCATAATCGCGGAAAGCGTCGACCATGCCCTTGAGCGCGGTCACCTGTTTGATGATGGTATCGGTGGCGCGCTTCAGCATCTCGGCGTCCGACGGCTGCAGCTTGTCGGCCAGCTTCATCGCCAGCCGTTCCGCCGACAGCTGGATCGGCGTCAGCGGGTTGCGGATCTCGTGCGCCAGCCGTTTCGCCACCTCGCCCCACGCCGCATCACGCTGCGCGCGGCCCAGTTCGGTGATGTCGTCGAACACCACCACATAACCGGTGGCCGGCTGTTCCGGCAGGATGGCGCCGCGCGCCACCAGCTGTCGCGGCCCCTGGGCACCGAGGTAGTCGATCTGCTGCTGCCAGTCGTGCGGATTGGTGGTCGCCGCCTCGCGCAGGATGGTCTCCACCAGCGGCGACAGTTCCGGGCGCAGCACCGGCCACACCTGCAGCTCGTGGCCGGACAGCTCGCCGAAGTCGACGCCGAGAATGCGCGAGGCACTGGTGTTGGCCGCACGCAGCTGCCAGTTGTAGTCGAAGGCGATCACCCCGGTCGACAGGTTGGCGAGGATGCTCTCCAGGTACAGCTTGCCCGATTCCAGCAGGCGCCGGCTCTCGTCGGCGGTCAGCCGCGCCTCATCCAGCTGCTGCGTCATGCGGTTGAACATGGTGGTGAGGATGCCCAGCTCGTCCTTGCGGTACACCGGGTGGCGCTTGGAAAAGTCGCCCTGCGCCACCGCGCGGGTGCCTGCGGCCAGCTCCGACAGCGGCGCCGACAGCCGTTCGGAGATGAACAGCGCAAACGCCAGCGCCGCGGTCAGCGCCAGCAGGAACACCAGCGCCAGCGTCAGCATGTAGAAGGTTTTCAGGCCGTCGCGCGACAGCACCAGCTGCCGGTACTCGGCGCGTGCGTCCTCGATCAGCTCGGCATCGCGGGCGATGTCCACCGGCGCCGGCTGGATGATCTGGATGATCTGGGTCTGGTCGTTGACGTAGCTGCGGTACGACAGCAGCACCTTCAGCTCCAGCGTGCCGTCGGGATCACTGTCGATGATCTCGTGGCTCTTGCGCTGGCGCAGGCTGCGCAGCACGTCAGGATCCGGCGCCCGCGGCAGGTAGCGCACGTCATCCGGCCCGGCAAAGCTCAGCAGCCGTCCCTGCTGGTTGTAGACCGCGATCTCCTGCACCCCCAGCTGTTCGCGCATGCGCAGCAGCTGGCTGTTGAGGCTGTGGTCGCTGTAGTCGGCGATGTCGCGTGCCACCAGCCGCGACTTGCGGCTGAGATCGGACAGCACGAAGCCGAGCGCGTTGCGCCCCAGCTCCAGGCCGCGGTCGAGCGCGTTTTCCACCTCGACGTTGAACCAGCTCTCGATACTGCGCGTCAGGAACTGCGCGGAGACGGTAAACACCAGCATGCCCGGCAGCAGCGCGATCAGGGTGAACATCACCACCAGCTTCTGCGTCAGCTTGGCGCCGAATTCGCGGCTCTTCACCCGCCGGCGCAGGCGCAGCATCTGCCGCGCCACCACCGCCAGCAGGCCGACCAGGCCGAAGGCGTTGAGGCCGAACACCCACCAGTAGTATTCCGCCAGCTTGGAGGTATTGCCGGTGGAAATCGCCAGCAGGTACAGCAGCACGAAGCCGAAGGCGGTGGCGATGACGGGATAGCGCATCAGTTGCCTCCTGACGGGGCGATGCTGTTCCAGCCGGAATCCATCGCCCAGTCATCGGCGCCCAGCGCGTTAAGCTGGAACGGGCGCGGCAGCTGGCCGAGATCCAGCTCCAGCCGCAGCCGGCCGCGCAGCTGCTGCTGTTCCGCCGGCGACCAGTCGGCGATGTCCATCACCTTCCAGCCGGCGATGCTGCCGACCGCGGCCAGCGCTTCGTCGAGGGAGGCGTAGTTCTTGGACAGGCCGCCGATGGTGACGCGGTAGCGGCCGGTGAGGCCGTAGTGGCTCAGCTTGAAGCTGAGGCTGGCGGTCGGCTCGAACCAGCGCGACAGCTGTAGCCAGTAGGCCGAGCTGCGCGGTCGCGTCAGCTCGAAGGTCAGACGGAAGGTCAGCGGCACGCCCTGTTGCAGCGCCTGCTGCAGTTGGGCGGGCAGCGTGATGCGGTAACGGCTGGCCACGCTGAGCGCGCCGTCCTGCGCCTCCAGCTGCAGCCGCTGCGCCACGATGCCGTCGGCGGCGTGGCACAGCCCGGCCTGCGCCAGCAACAGCAGGCTGGCGAGCAGTAGCAGCTGTTGCTTAAGCTTTTTCCAGCAGCGCGTAATAGAAACCGTCATGGTCTGCCGAGGGCAAGAGTTGTTCGGAGCCGGCCAGGCGTGCATCCGGATGACGCTGCAGGAAGGCGTCCAGCTGTTGCTGGTTCTCTTCCGGCATGATCGAGCAGGTGGCGTACAGCAGCTTGCCGCCCTTGGCCAGCAGCGGCCACAGCGCGTCCACCATCGCCGCCTGTTGCTGGCCCAGCGCGGCGAAATCGTCCGGCCGGCGCAGCCACTTGATGTCCGGATTGCGCCGCACCACGCCGCTGGCGGAGCACGGCACGTCGGCGAGGATGCGGTCGAACGGCACGCCGTCCCACCAGCTGTCCGGCTTGGCGGCATCGGCTGCGGCCAACGTGGCCGTCAGCTGCAGGCGCGCCAGGTTCTCGGCCACCCGTTCCAGCCGCGTCGCGTCGATGTCCAGCGCGGTGAGCTGAATATCGGCCAACTCCAGCAAATGACCGCTCTTGCCGCCGGGGGCGGCGCAGGCATCCAGCACCCGCATGCCGTCGGCGATATCCAGCCGCAGCGCAGCCTGTTGCGCGCCGAAGTCCTGCACCGACACGCGGCCCTCGGCAAAACCCGGCAGATCGCGCACATTGCACGGAGCATCCAGCTTCACCGCGTAGTCGCCAAGCGCCTTGGCGCCGCGACCGGACGCCTGCAGCGCCTCGACATAGCTGGCGGCGGTGCCGTGGCGGAGGTTGATGCGCAGCGTCATCGGCGGATGGCGGTTGCTCTTTTCCAGGATGTCGGTCCAGCGCGTCGGATAAGCGGCGCGTACCTTCTGCACCCACCAGCGCGGGTGGTTGTAGCGCGCCTCGTTGTCGGCCTGGGCATCGGCCAGCAGCTGGTCCTTGTTGCGCAAGAAGTTGCGCAGCACGCCGTTGACCAGCCCCTTGAGGCGGCCGGCGGCCAGATCCTGCGCCAGCGTCACCGCCTGGTCGACCACCGCATACGGTGCGGCACGGGTATGGATCAGCTGGTACAGCGCCACCAGCAGCAGGCGCTCGACATCCACCGCCGGCAGCGGCTTGGGCACCAGTGCCCGCAGGATGAAGCGCAACTGGCCGAGATTGCGCAGGCTGCCGTAGGCAATGTCCTGCAGCGCGCCACGCTCGCCGGGCGTCAGGGTCTCGCTGCGCTGGATATTGCCCAGCGCCTCGGTCAGGGTACGCCCTTCTTCTACACGCGCAATGATGCCCGCGGCCAACTCCTGGATTCGATGCATGTCAGTCTGGTTCTTTCCAATGAAACCGGCCACCGTTCGCACAGGGAACGGTGGCCGTTTTAAATAATGGTGCAATGATACCGGTCAGCGACCGTTGCGCGCTATCTGATTGAGGCGGGCAATGCGCTCTTCGGTATGCGGGTGGGTGCGGAACAGGCTGCTGAGGCCACCACCGGACAGCGGGTTGATGATCATCATCTGCGCCGTTTCCGGGTGCGCCTCGGCCGCCGGCATGATGCGGCCCTGCGCGTAGTACTCGATCTTCTGGAGCGCACTGGCCAGCGCCAGCGGATCGCCGCTGATTTCGGCGCCGCCGCGGTCGGCCTCGAATTCGCGCGCGCGCGAGATCGCCATCTGGATCAGGCTGGCCGCCAGCGGTGCCAGCAGCGCCACCGCGATGCTGGCGATCGGGTTGGCCGGGCGCCCTTCCTCGTCACGGCCGCCGAAGAACATCGCGAAGTTGGCCAGCGCCGAGATGGCACCGGCCATGGTGGCGCTGATGGTGGAGATCAGCGTGTCGCGGTGCTTGACGTGGGCCAGCTCGTGCGCCATCACGCCGCGCAGCTCCTGGTAGCTGAGCATGCGCATGATGCCGGTGGTGGCCGCCACCGCCGCGTGCTCCGGATTGCGGCCGGTGGCAAACGCGTTCGGCTGCTCCTCGTGGATCACGTACACCCGCGGCATCGGCATCTGCGCGCGCTGCGCCAGCTCGGCCACCATGTTGTACAGCTCCGGCGCGGTGCGGGCGTCGACCTCCTGCGCGTTGTACATGCGCAACACCATTTTGTCGGAGTTCCAGTAGGCAAACACGTTCATCACGCCGCCGAACAGCAAGGCCAGCAGCATGCCGCTCTGGCCGCCGATCATGCCGCCGATCATCCCGAACAGCGCCACGATCGCCGCCATCAGGATGGTGGTTTTCAGCCAGTTAAAGCCCATCGCGTCCTCCTTTGTACCAGTCCATGCTCCCGATATGGGGGCATCGGCATTGGAATATCAAGCCCCGAGCAGGGTTCCCGCCAGCGCGCTGCGACCGGCGACAAACTCGCGTGCGGCCAACCTTTTGCCGCCGGCGGCCTGCAGCTGGGTCAGCACCAGCAGGCCGGCACCGGTGCCGACCACCACGCCGTCGGCGTCGGCACGCAGCACCTCGCCGGCCGGCGCCGTGCCGGCGACGGCGTGTGCCTGCCACAGCTTCAGCGCCTCGCCACCCAGCAGCGTGTGCGCACCCGGTGCCGGGTTGTAGGCGCGAATGGCACGGGCGATGTCGGCCGCCGGCTGCGTCCAGTCGATGCGCGCCTCGTCCTTGCTCAGCTTGGCGGCGTAGGTGACGCCCTCCTCCGGCTGCCGCTGCGGCGTGCAGCCGTCCAGCTGCGCCAGGGTGCCGACGATGGCGTCGGCGCCGAGCGCGGCCAGCTTGTCGTGCAGGCTGGCGGCGGAATCGTCGGCCGCGATCGGCAGCGGGTGGATGCTCAGCATGTCACCGGTATCGAGGCCGACATCCATCTGCATGATGGTGATGCCGGTTTCCGCGTCGCCGGCCAGGATGGCGCGCTGGATCGGTGCCGCGCCGCGCCAGCGTGGCAGCAGCGAGGCGTGGATGTTGAGGCAGCCGCGTGCCGGCATGTCCAGCACCGCCTTGGGCAGCAGCAGGCCGTAGGCGGCCACCACCATCACCTCGGCGCCGACCTCGGCCACCAGCGCCTGCGCTTCCGGTGTCTTCAGTGTCAGCGGCTGTTCCACGCGCAGGCCGTGCTGCAGCGCCAGCTCCTTCACCGGGCTGGGCTTCAGCTTCATGCCGCGCCCGGCCGGGCGGTCCGGCTGCGTCAGTACCAGCGCAATGTCGTGGCCGGCATCAAGCAGCGCCTGCAATGCGGCGGCGGCGAATACCGGCGTGCCGGCAAAAATCAGTTTCATTCGGGCTATCCTTGCAAATGCAAAGGGACACGCGGCGCGTGTCCCGACACCAGCTTGCGGCCAACCCTGGCCGCCATCCCTGGCTTACAGGGTGTGCTTCTCGCGCTTTTTCATCTTGGTGCGGATGCGGTTCTGTTTCAGGTCGGACAGGTATTCGACGAACACCTTGCCGTCGAGGTGATCCACCTCGTGCTGCAGGCAGATCGCCAGCAGGCCGCCGGTCTCCAGCTCGAAGAACGCCCCCTTGGCGTCCTGCGCGCGCACCTTGACGTGCTCGGCGCGGGTCACCTTGTCGTAGATGCCGGGCACCGACAGGCAGCCTTCCTCGTACACCGTCTCGCCGTCCTTGTGCAGGAACTCCGGATTGATGAACACGCGCGGCTCGTTGCGGTCCTCGGAGATATCGATCACGATCAGGCGCTGGTGGAAATCCACCTGCGTCGCCGCGAGGCCGATACCCTTGGCCTCGTACATGGTCTCGAACATATTGTCGACCTGCTGCTGCAGCGCGCTGTCGAAGCTGGTTACCGGCCGGGCAACCTTGTGCAAACGCGGGTCGGGGTAATGCAGAATGTTGAGCAGTGCCATAATCAAACCGTTATTCCAGTTGTAGGATGCCGTGACAGGCAACGATAATGTTGCCAGCATCCGGTTTCACTATAAATTACTGAGCCAGTGCCGGTCAGGTGGGGTCAAATCATCAATGTTTAAACCTATTATACCGCTCATCCTCGCGCTGGGCCTCTCTGCCGCCGCATTTGCCGACACCCTGGTGCTGCGGCCGGATGCGCCGCAACGCTACGTGGTCAAGCGCGGTGACACGCTGTGGGACATCTCCGGCCGCTACCTGACCGCGCCGTGGAAATGGCCGCAGCTGTGGAACATGAACCGCGACGAGGTGAAAAACCCGCACTGGATCTATCCCGGCAACGTGCTGTACCTGGAAATGGTCGACGGCAAGCCGCGGCTGCGCCTGGACAGCAGCGCGCTGCGCGTGGTCAAGCTGTCGCCGCGGGTGCGCGCCGAGCAGCTGGACAGCGCCATTCCCACCATTCCGGCCAGGATCATCGACCCCTTCCTCAAGCGCCCGCTGCTGATCGAGGACGAGGCCAGCTATCTGCAGTCGCCGAAGATCATCGCCGGCCCCGACAACCGCGTCATTCTGTCCACCACCGACCGCGCCTACAGCCAGGGGCTGGATTCCGGCGGCCTGTGGCAGGCCTACCGCTTGGGGCGCACCATCACCGACCCGGACAGCAACGAGGTGCTCGGCCATGAGGCCACCTACGGCGGCGACCTGATGGTCGACAAGCTGGACGAGGTGTCCACCCTCAGCGTGCGCAAGATCGCGGAAGAGGTGCTGGTCGGCGACCACCTGCTGAAGAGCCTGCCGGCGCCGCTGCTCAACTACACCCCGCACGAGCCGCCGCCAGAGCTGGAGGGCCGCATCGTCACCAGCTACGCCGGTGTCAACGAGATCGGCCAGCAGTTCAACGTGCTGATCAACCGCGGCGCACGCGACGGCGTCGAGGTCGGCCACGTGTTCGGCATCTACCGCGCCCCGCGCCAGATCAGCGTCGACAAGAAACAGCAGGTGACCCTGCCCAGCGAGAAAGTCGGCCGCCTGATCGTGTTCCGAGTGTTCAACAAGGCCTCCTACGCGCTGGTGCTGGACGCCACCCAACCGATCATGATCAAGGACCGCATCGCGCAACCGTGACCCAGCAATCCCTGCTCGACTGGGCCACGCTGGCGCTGACCCCCGGCATCGGCCCGCAACGCTTCCTGCAGCTGCTGCAGCGCTTCGGCGATGCCGGCCACGCCTGCCGTGCCGGCCACGGCCAGCTGCGCGACATCCTCGACAGCAAGACGCTGGCGGCACTGGACGCCGGTGACGGCGCCCGCGCCGCCGAGGCGGCGCTGCAGTGGGCAGCGGGTGCGGACTGCCACCTGCTGACGCTCAATGACGACGACTACCCGTGCCAGCTGGCCGAAGCCGGCAGCGCCCCGCCGCTGCTGTTCGCCCGCGGCCGGCGCAGCCTGCTGGCGCAGCCGATGCTGGCGGTGGTCGGCAGCCGCCACGCCACGCCGCAAGGCGCGGACAATGCCCGCGACTTTGCGCAAAGGTTGGCCGCGCACGGCTACAGCATCGTCAGCGGTCTGGCCGGTGGCATCGACGCCGCCGCGCACGAGGGTGCGCTGCCCGAGGCCGCCAGCACCATCGCAGTGATCGGCACCGGCATCGACCGCGTCTATCCGGCGCGCAACCGCGAACTGGCGCACCGCATCGCCGGCCACGGCCTGATCCTGTCCGAGTTCGCGCTCGGCACCCCGCCGCTGGCCGGCCACTTCCCGCAGCGCAACCGCATCATCGCCGGCCTTGCCCGCGGCTGCCTGGTGGTCGAGGCCGCGCCGCAGAGCGGCTCGCTGATCACCGCGCGACTGGCGCTGGAAGCCGGCCGCGACGTGATGGCCATCCCCGGTTCCATCCACAACCCGCAGGCGCGCGGCTGCCACCGCCTGATCAAGGACGGCGCCCGGCTGGTGGAAAGCGCCGACGACGTGCTGGACGAGATCGGCCGCCTGGCGACGGCCCCCGCCGTCAGCGCCGCGGCAACGCCCGCCGCCAGCGACGCTGGCGCGCACCCGTTGCTGGCCGCCATCGGCTACGACCCGGTCGACAGCGACACCCTGGCGGCACGACTCAAGTTGACGGCAGGGGAGCTTTACGCGATGCTTCTTGAGCTTGAGCTGGCCGGACACATCGAAAGTCTGGACGGCGGGCGCTACCAGCGCCGATCACCGGCGCCAAGCCGTCCCACCTAACCCGATGATTAAATAAAGATGTTTGATGTTCTCGCCTATCTTCTCGAAGAATTCAACGACCCAGCAGCCTGTCCGGAACGTGACGACCTCGGTCGCCAGCTGGCGGCGGCCGGCTTTGAAAACGAGGAAATCAGCGACGCACTGGACTGGCTGGACGGCCTGAACCAGCTCAATGACGGCAGCTACGACGGTGCCGATGCCGGCAGCGGTTTCCGCTGCTTCAGCGAGCAGGAAAATGCCCGCCTCAGCGGCGAGATTCGCGGCCTGATCCTGTTCCTGGAGCACAATGGCGCGCTGTCGCCGGCACAACGCGAAATGCTGATCGACCGCCTGCTGGCGATGCCGGACGACGAGATCTCCCTGCCCAGCGCCAAGCTGGCGGCACTGATGGTGCTGTGGGCACAAGGCGCGGAACTGCCGATCCTGCTCGGCGAAGACCTGCTGTGCGCGCTGCACGGCGAACCCACGATGCAATAAGAACGTGTTCACGATCTAGCGAGCTAGAGCGAGACAAGGCGAAAACGGCTGAGGAAGCGGAATTTACAAGTAGTAAATGAGCATTCCGAAGCCGTTTTCAACGCAGTATTGCCGAAGCGCAGCAGATCGCGAACAGGTTCTAAGCCCCGGCTGCGGACCTCAAAGGTTGGCCGCAGCGGAAAAACGCCCGATCAAGAGCGCAAACCTTGCGCTCTTGTTTTGTTTGATGAATACACAATATTGTCGTGCCCCCCGGCGCACTACCGAAAACAGACCGTTATGCCCTCAAACCTGCTGATTGTCGAATCGCCGTCCAAGGCGAAAACGCTGAAAAAATACCTGGGTCCGGACTTCGAAGTCCTCGCCTCCTACGGTCACGTCCGCGATCTGGTGCCGAAGAACGGCGCCGTCGATCCGGAAAAAGACTTCGCGATGAAATACCAGGTCGTGGCGCGCAACAGCAAGCACGTTGATGCCATCGTCAAGGCAGTGGCCGAGGTGGACCATGTCTATCTGGCGACTGACCCGGACCGCGAAGGCGAGGCAATTTCCTGGCACCTGGTGGAAATCCTCAACAAGAAAAAACTGCTCAAGGACAAGACCGCGCAACGGGTGGTGTTCCACGAGATCACCAAGAACGCGGTGCTGGACGCCATCGCCAACCCGCGCGCCATCGCGCAGGATCTGGTCGACGCGCAGCAGGCACGCCGCGCGCTGGATTACCTGGTCGGCTTCAATCTGTCGCCGCTGCTGTGGAAAAAGATCCGCCGCGGCCTGTCCGCCGGCCGCGTGCAAAGCCCGGCGCTGCGTCTGATCTGCGAACGCGAGAACGAGATCAAGGCCTTCGTCGAGCAGGAATACTGGTCGGTGCACCTGGACAGCCACAAGGGCCGCACCAAGTTCAGCGCCAAGCTGACCACCCTGGCCGGCAACAAGCTCGACCAGTTCGCGCTGCCGAACGAGGCGGAACAGGCCGGCGTGCTGGCACGCCTGCAAGGTCATGACGCCGTTGTCAGCAGCATCGAGAAGAAAAAGAAATCGCGCAGCCCCGCCGCGCCGTTTACCACCTCGACACTGCAGCAGGAAGCCGTGCGCAAGCTGGGCATGACCACCGACCGCGCGATGCGTACCGCGCAGCAGCTGTACGAAGGCGTGGACATCGGCCAGGGCACGGTCGGCCTGATTACCTATATGCGTACCGACTCGGTGGCGCTGGCCAATGAAGCAGTCGAAGAGATTCGCGGCTACATCGGTGAACGTTTCGATGCCGAGCACCTGCCGAAGAACCCGGTCGCCTACAAGAACAAGTCCAAGAACGCGCAAGAAGCACACGAGGCGGTGCGGCCAACCTCCATCCTGCGCACGCCGGAGGCGATGAAGCCGTTCCTGAGCTCCGACCAGTTCAAGCTCTACGACATGATCTGGAAGCGGACGCTGGCCTGCCAGATGGCGCCGGCCAAGTTCGACACCACCAGCATCGACATCACCGTCGGCGAGGGCATCTTCCGCGCCAGCGGCCAGGTACTGGTGTTTGCCGGCTTCCTGTCGGTGTACGAGGAAGACGTCGATGACGCCGAGGACGAGGAAAACGCCAAGCTGCCGCTGCTGACCGAGGGCGACGCGCTGCCGGTGGACAAGCTGTACGGCGAGCAGCACTTCACCCAGCCGCCACCGCGCTTCTCCGAAGCATCGCTGGTGAAATCGCTGGAAGAGTTCGGCATCGGCCGCCCGTCGACCTACGCCAGCATCATCTCGACGCTGAAGGATCGCGAATACGTGATCCTGGACAAGAAGCGCTTCTACCCGACCGACACCGGCGACATCGTCAACAAGTTCCTGACCGAGCACTTCGCCCAGTACGTCGACTACAACTTCACCGCCAAGCTGGAAAACCAGCTCGACGAGATTGCCAGCGGCACGCGGCAGTGGGTGCCGGTGATGGACAGCTTCTGGAAAGGTTTCTCCAAGCAGCTGATCGAGAAGGAAGGCATCAGCCGCGCCGAAGTCACCACCGAAAGCCTGGACGAAGCCTGCCCGAAATGCAGCAAGCCGCTGTCGATCAAGTTCGGCAAGCGCGGTCGCTTCATCGCCTGTACCGGCTACCCGGACTGCGACTACACCCGCAACGTCGGCGAGACCGCGGAACAGGCCGCCGCCGAGGCGGAGGCCCCGACCATCATCGAAGACCGCACCTGCCCGGAGTGCGGCGGCGAGCTGCACATCAAGAAGGGCCGCTACGGCAAGTTCATCGGCTGCGCCAACTATCCGAAATGCAAGCACATCGAGCCGCTGGAAAAACCGCGCGACACCGGCGTGCAGTGCCCGGAGTGCAAGACCGGCAGCCTGATCGAGCGCAAGAGCCGCTACGGCAAGCTGTTCTACAGCTGCAACACCTATCCGAAGTGCAAGTACGCGACCTGGAACCCGCCGGTGGCCGAACCGTGCCCGCAGTGTCACTGGCCGATCCTGACCATCAAGACCACCAAGCGCCGCGGTACCGAGAAGGTGTGCCCGCAGAAGGAATGCGGCTACGCCGAACAGATCGCGCCGCCGGAAGGCAAGGAAGAAGCCTGACCCGGCTCCGCCTCAAGACAACGCCGCTGAGCTCAGCGGCGTTTTTTTATGGCCTGTCGCGCGCTTGCGGCCAACGTTGGCCGCAAAAAAACCGCCGCGGCGGCAAGGCCGGGCGGCGGTGAGGGATCAGCGCGGGCTCAGGCGCGGGCCACGATCTGCTGCACGCTGCCATCCAGCGCCATCAGGTAGCTCTCCACCTGCAGCTGCGGATGCTTTTGCAGGATCGCCTTGCGCAGCGCCATCAGCGTTTCGGCGTGGACGCGGGTTTCCTTGTCCGGCGCCTGGCCGAAGTCCTCGCCCAGCACCACCTTGTAGGCACCGCAGTCGCGATGGTCGAGCAGCATCACCTTGTGGATGTGGTGCAGGCTGATGGCGACGTCGAGATGCTCCCAGAACGCGGTATTCCACGCCGGGAACTTGCCGGTCACCGCGCCGAGCGAGGCGCCGGCCAGCACGATGTGGTCGTACTTGTCCTTCATGCCCTTGCCGGCCATGAAGCGCTCGGTGTCGTCGACCAGCCGGTAGTCCATGCACGACAGCAGCAGCGCCTCGGTGCCGCCGGCGGCGTATGCCGTACGCGGCAAGAAGCTGCCCAGCAGCGCCGCGGCGCCGCCCATGGCCGCGAGTTTCACGAACTGGCGCCGGCCGATCGGCTGCGCCGCGCTGCCGTGGCAGTCAACCGCCGGCCTCTGTTGTGCTTGGCACATCACATCCCCTCTCTCGTGTCTGGCCCTGCCGCAGCGTCTGCGGCGCGGCGGATCAGGCTTTCTTGACGAATTCCGACTTCAGCTGCATGGCGCCGATGCCGTCGATCTTGCAGTCGATGTCGTGATCGCCGTCGACCAGGCGGATGCTCTTCACCTTGGTGCCGACCTTGACCACCAGCGACGAACCCTTGACCTTCAGGTCCTTGATCACGGTCACGCTGTCGCCGTCCTGCAGCACGTTGCCGTTGGCATCGCGCACCACGCGCTGCGGCTCAGCCTCTTCCGTGGCCGCGGCATCGGCGGACCACTCATGGGCGCACTCGGGGCAGACAAACATCGCGCCGTCCTGATAGGTGAATTCCGAGCTGCACTGCGGGCATTGGGGCAAATTAGTCATGCTGTACCTTGTTTCTGAATGTGGCGGCCGCAGCGCCCCGGGCGCATCAACAACCCTGCAAACGGTGCGGTCTTTACGAGTGCCGTATTATCCGCCAGCCACCCCCGTTTTCGCCAGCAAAAGGCGCAGTCTTGTCATTACCGGCTGCCGCGCGCGTCGGCCGCCACACACGTCGCACTCGCCCTCCCGCCGCGCCGGCGCATGGCGGGTTTGACAACTTACTGATCAGTAAGTATCTTCGCCAGCAAGGCTGACACATAACCAATAATCAACAACTTGCCTTGCGGCCAACCCTGGCCGCAACGCCGCAACCCACACGAGGGCAACACCATGACGGCTTATCCGCACCTGCTGGCACCACTGGATCTGGGCTTCACCACGCTGAAAAACCGCGTGCTGATGGGCTCGATGCACACCGGACTGGAAGAGGCGCCGCAAGGCTTCGAGAAGATGGCGGCGTTCTACGCCGAGCGCGCGCGCGGCGGCGTGGGCCTGATCGTCACCGGCGGCGTCGGCCCCAACGAGGAGGGCCGCGTCGCCGAGGGCGCCTCGATGCTGGCCGACGCGCACGAGGTGCCGCAGCACCGCCTGGTCACCGACGCGGTGCACGCCGCCGGCGGCAAGATCGCGTTGCAGATCCTGCACACAGGCCGCTACAGCTACCAGGAACAGCTGGTATCGGCGTCGCCGATCTGCGCACCGATCAACTTCTACCGCCCGCGTGAGATGTCGGAAGACGACATCCAGCGCACCATCGCCGATTTCGCCCGCTGCGCCAAACTGGCACAGGACGCCGGCTACGACGGTGTGGAGGTGATGGGCTCGGAAGGCTATTTGATCAACCAGTTCATCGTGCGCCACACCAACAAGCGCACCGACGACTGGGGCGACAGCTTCGACAACCGCATCCGCTTCGCGCTGGAAGTGCTGCGCGCGGTGCGCGCCGCGGTCGGCGCCGAATTCATCATCATCTACCGGCTGTCAATGCTGGACCTGGTCAACGACGGCAGCAGCTGGGACGAGGTGGTACAGCTGGCGCAGCAGGTGGAACAGGCCGGCGCCACCATCATCAACACCGGCATCGGCTGGCACGAGGCGCGGGTACCCACCATCGCCACCAGCGTGCCGCGCGGCGGCTTTGCCTGGGTGACCAAGAAACTGATGGGCAAGGTCGGCATTCCGCTGATCACCACCAACCGCATCAACACCCCCGAAGTGGCCGAAGACATCCTCGCCAGCGGCTGTGCCGACATGGTGTCGATGGCGCGGCCGTTCCTCGCCGATGCCGAGTTCGTGAGCAAGGCCGCGCAGGGCCGCAGCGACGAGATCAACACTTGCATCGGCTGCAACCAGGCCTGTCTCGACCACATCTTCCAGGGCAAGCTGACCAGCTGCCTGGTCAACCCGCGCGCCTGCCGCGAGACCGAGCTGAACTACGAAAAAACCACGGCACCGAAAAAACTGGCGGTGGTCGGCGCCGGCCCTGCCGGCATGGCGTTTGCCACCATCGCCGCCGGGCGCGGCCACGACGTCACCCTGTTCGACAGCGCCAGCGAGATCGGCGGCCAGTTCAATGTCGCCAAGCAGATCCCGGGCAAGGAAGAGTTCCACGAGACGCTGCGCTACTTCGCGCGCCGCATCGAACTGACCGGCGTCACGCTGCGGCTGAACCAGCGCGTGAGCGCCGCCGAGCTGCAAGGCTTTGACGAGGTGATCCTCGCCACCGGCATCGCGCCGCGGCTGCCGGCGATCCCCGGCATCGAACACCCGAAGGTGCTGAGCTACCTCGACGTGCTCAAGCACGGCAAGAAGGTTGGCCGCAAGGTGGCCATCATCGGCGCCGGCGGCATCGGCTTCGATACCGCCGAATTCCTCAGCCACGAGGGCAAGTCCAGCTCGCTGGATACCGCCGCCTTCATGCGCGAGTGGGGGGTAGACATGCAGCTGGCGCACGCCGGCGGCCTGGCACCACAGGGGCCACAGCCGCACCCCAGCCCGCGCGAGATCTATCTGCTGCAGCGCAAGAGCAGCAAGGTCGGCGACGGGCTGGGCAAGACCACCGGCTGGATCCACCGCGCCAGCCTGCAGATGAAGAAGGTGCAGATGATTGCCGGTGTCAGCTACGACAAGATCGACGATGCCGGGCTGCACGTGACCATCAAGGGCGAAGCACAGCTGCTGGCGGTGGACAACGTCATCGTCTGCGCCGGGCAGGACCCGCTGCGCGAACTGCAGCAGCCGCTGCTTGCCGCCGGCAAGCCGGTGCACCTGATCGGCGGCGCCGATGTCGCCGCCGAGCTGGACGCCAAGCGCGCCATCGACCAGGGCGCGCGGCTGGCCGCCAGCATCTGAGCGCCGGATAGCGCCCGTCCGGCGTGCCATCACGGCGCGCCGGGCGCGGCCGGTGCCATCCCCCCGCTTGCGGCCAACCTGCGCCCAGGGTTGGCCGCAACGCCTCATAGCTCATCGCAACGGCATTGTTGTGCATTGCCGCATTTCGATAGATTTTTCACCTCGTTTGCGCCAGATCAGTTCCCGTTTTTGCACCCGCCGCGTATTTGCTTCATCATTGGCGAGGCAATCGCGCAATTAAATTCCATTGTCATTGACGATCCTGCCATCGTGTCCATGCCGCAGCGCGCCATGGCGACCCAACGATAACGAGACTGGATGGATGGCCAAGAACCTACTGACCGCCGGCCTGCTGTGGCTGTGCCTGCTGCCAAGCGCGCACGCCGCCGCCTCGCTGGTGCTGGGCGTGGTGCCCTATATGTCGGCCCGCAAGCTGGCCACGCTGTACGAACCGCTGCGCGCCGAGCTGGAACGCACCCTGCAGCAACCGGTGACGCTGGAAAGCGCCGCCGACTACAGTTTTTTCCTCGAGCGCACGCGCCAGGGGCGCTACGACATCATCGCCACCTCGCCCTACTTCGGCCGCCTGGCGCAGCTGGAGCAGGACTACCAGCCGCTGGCGCGACCGCTGGCCGACCTGGAGCCGCTGCTGGTCACCCGCCGTGACGGCATCCGCGAGCTGGCGCAGCTGCGCGGCCAGACGGTGTCGACCAGCGACCGTCTGGCCAACCTGACCCTGGCGGCACAGCGCTACCTGAGCCAGGCCGGCTATCACCCCGGCCAGCACCTCGTGATCCACCCCACCGGCAGCCACGCGAATTCGCTGGCGGCGCTGCTGAGCGGCGAGTCGGCGGCCGCCATCATCTCGGTCAGCGCACTGCACCAGTTCGGCGGCGACATCCATACCAGGATCCGCATCCTGGCCCGGCTGCCGCACACCACGCCGCAGCTGTACCTCGGCCACAAGCGCCTCGGCGGCGCACGGCTGGCACGGCTACAGCAACAGCTGCTGACCTTTGCCAATGACACGCCGCAGGGGCGCGCCTTCAGCCGCGACCTCAACCACGGCGGCCTGCGCCCGGTCAGCGAGCAGGACATGCGCGCGCTGGACCCATTCGTCAGGGATCTGAAAGGACTGCTGCGATAATGCGTCTGCCGCTGCGTCCCCGTTCGCTGAAATGGGCCATCATCCCGGTGCTGCTGCTGATCCAGCTGCTGGTGTTTGCCGGCATCGCCTGGCAGAGCGTGCGCGTGCTGCAGGACACCGCGGTGGCGCAGACGCAGCTGCGCACCCGCAGCCTGCACAGCGAGCTGCAGGCTGCGCTGATCGCGCCGTTGCTGGAGCGCGACTTCATCACGCTGCAGGAGATCGCCAGCGAGCTGACCCACGGTGGCGACATTGCCTACCTGATCATCCGCGACTCCAGCGGCAAGGAGCTGGCCCGCGCCGGCCTCGCCGACGGCCTGCAGCCGCAAGCGGACCGCTCGCTGCCGGATAGCGACGACGACATCTTCGACACCCGCTTCAAGATCAGCCAGGGCCAGATCCAGGCCGGCCTGCGACAGAGCGAATCCAGCCGCATGCTCAGCGGCCTCGCGCAGCGCACCGGGCCGCTGATCGTCGCCGGCATCATCCTCGCCACCGGCTGGATGATCTGGGTCACGCTATGGCTGAGCCGGCGGCTGCAATACCTGTCCCTCGCCGCCGAGGCGCTGGGGCAAGGCAAGCTGCTGACGCGAGCGCCGGAAAGCCGCCACGACGAGATCGGCCGCCTCGGCGCCGCCTTCAACCGCATGGCGGCGGCGGTGCAGTCCGCCGACGAGCACTGGGCCAAGAGCCAGCGCTTTGCCGACATGCTGCTGATGGCAATCCCGATCCCGATGTTCTACAAGGACGCGCAGGGGCGCTTCCTCGGCTGCAACGCCGCCTTCACCCGCGTCACCGGCTACGGTCGCATCGACATCCGCGGCAAGACCCCGGCCGAGCTGTGGCCGGCCGACATCGCCGCGGTGCACTGCCTGCACGACGCCGAGCTGCTCGCCGGCCAGCCGCATCTCGACTACCAGGCCAGCATCGTCACCCAGCGCCAGCAGCGCCGCGAGGTGATCCTGTCCAAGGACGTGTTCTACAACGACCACGGCGACATCGCCGGCATCATCGGCGCCTGGAACGACATCACCGAGCAGACCCGCGCCGAAGAACGGCTGCGGCTGCTGGCTGGCGTGTTCAAGCACTCCCACGATGGCATCATCATTGCCGATGCCCGCGGCCGGCTGCTGGACGTCAACCGCGCCTGCTGCAGCATCACCGGCTACGAGCGCGACGAGCTGATCGGCCATACCCCGCGCAAGCTGCAGTCGGCACGCCACGACTCGGTGTTCTACCTCGCCATGCGCGACAAGCTGCAAAGCAGCGGCCACTGGCAGGGCGAGATCTGGAACCGGCGCAAGGATGGCGAGGTGGCGCCGCTGCTGCTGTCGGTGTCGGTGATCCACGACCAGTCCGGCAATGTGCGCCACTACATCGCGGTGTTCGCCGACATCACGGTGATGAAGGCACAGGAAAACCGGCTGGCGCAGATGGCGCACCACGACCCGCTCACCCAGCTGCCCAACCGCGTGCTGCTGGCCGACCGCATGAAGGTGGCCATCGCCCAGGCACAGCACAGCGGCCACTGGCTGGCGATCTGCTTCATGGATCTGGACGGTTTCAAGGCGGTCAACGACCGCTACGGCCACGAGGTCGGCGACCGCCTGCTGGTACAGGTCGCCGAGCGGCTGCAACACACGCTGCAGGGCGGCGACACCCTGGCGCGGCTGGGCGGCGACGAGTTCGTGCTGCTGCTGTCCGGCCTGCCCGACCTGCAGACCTGCCGCCACAGCCTGCAGCGGGTGCTGGACACCGTCGCCCACCCGGTCTTGCTGGGCGACATCCATATCGAGATCTCGGCCAGCATCGGCGTCACGCTGTATCCGCAGGACGAGCAGGATCCGGACACCCTGCTGCGCCACGCCGACCAGGCGATGTACCAGGCCAAGGAAAAGGGTCGCAACGGCTACCAGATCTTCGACGCCGAGCACGACCGCCAGAGCCGCTTCCGCCAGGAAGGGCTGGGGCGGCTGGCGCAGGCGCTGCAGCAAGGCGAGCTGTGCCTGTTCTACCAGCCCAAGGTCAATATGCGCGACGGCAGCGTGGTCGGCGCCGAGGCGCTGATGCGCTGGCAGCATCCGGACAAGGGCCTGCTGACCCCGGCCCACTTCCTCGACGACGCCGAAGGTAGCCCGCTGGATATCGCGCTGGGCGAATGGGTGCTGCGCAGCGCGCTGGCGCAGATGCGCTTCTGGCAGGCGCAGGGCATGACGCTGCCGGTCAGCGTCAACATCTCCGCCTATCACCTGCAGCAGGACAACTTCGCCGAACGGCTGGCGGCGCTGCTGGCGGAATACCCGGAGTTGCCGGCCGGGATGCTGGAAATCGAGGTACTGGAAAGCACCGCGCTGAAGGACATCACCCGCGTCGGCGCGCTGATGACCACCTGCCGCGAGCTGGGGGTGGAGTTCTCGCTCGACGATTTCGGCACCGGCTACTCCTCGCTGCTGTACCTGAAGCGGCTGCCGGCCGGCAAGCTGAAGATCGACCAGTCCTTCATCCGCGACATGCACGAGGACGGCGACGACCTCGCCATCGTGCAGGGCATCATCGGGTTGTCGGAGGCGTTCAGCCGCTCGGTGGTGGCCGAGGGCGTGGAAAGCATCGAGCACGGCAGCCTGCTGCTGCACATCGGCTGCGACCACGCGCAGGGCTTCGGCATTGCGCGGCCGATGCCGGCGGACGCGCTGCTGGGCTGGGCGCAGCAGTGGCAGGGCGCCGCCGCCTGGCAGCTGGCCAGCAAACGGCGCTGGACCGGCGACGACACCAAGCTGTTCAACCTGGAGCTGGCGCACCGCCAGGCCAGCAACCGCCTGATCGACTGGCTGCAGCAGGGATCGCGCGAGCTGCCGCAGCAGGAGAACGGCAACAGCTACCGCGACTTCGACAACTGGTATCACGGTGCCGGCAGCGCCTACTTCGGCCAGCACCCGCTGTACCACCGCATCGGCCAGCTGCACCAGCAGCTGTACACCCTCAACGAGCGGGTACTGACCTGGCGCCAGTTCGAACTGCAGGACGCCGACGAGCAAACCGTGAGCCAGCTGCAGCAACTGCGCGACGAACTGCAGCAGCAGGTGCGCCAGCTGCTGGATGCACCGGCGACCGCCGCGGCAGCGGCTGCGGCGAAAACCGCCGCCGAAGTGATGATCTGAGCGGCGGCGTCAGCGCGCCCGCCGCCTCAGCGCCAGACGCCCAGGGTTGGCCGCAACGCCGTCAGCGCAGCGGCAGCGCCTTCATCAGCTCCGCCTCGCTCACCAGCCCGGCGAGGCGCGTCAGCGGCCGGCCCTGTTCGTCCAGCACCACGGTAAACGGCAGCCCGCCGCTGCGATTGCCCAGCGCTCGCATCAGCGCGATGCCCTCACCATCGCTCATCAGCACCGGATAGCTGACCGGCAGCTGCTTCAGGTAGGCCGCCACCTCGCCCGGCTGGTCCAGCGCGATGCCGACGAAGCGCACCTGGCGTGCGGCCAACCTTGGCGCCAGCGCCGACAGCAGCGGCATCTCCTTGCGGCACGGCGCACACCAGGTGGCCCAGAAATTCACCACCGTGGTCTTGCCCTGGTAGCGGGCAAAGCTGGCCGGCTTGCCGTTAAGCTCGGTCAGCACGGCGCTGTCCAGCAGGCCACCGGCCACGGCGCCCAGCGGCAGCAGCAACAGGCCGCCCAGCAGCAGGCGGCGCGAAAGCATGGTTTTTACAGACATCAGTTTATTCCGGAGTAATGCGTCAGATGGCGTTAGATCGCCACCAGTACGCCACAGTTCAGCGCGGCACGGCCGCGGCTTCGTGATAGAATGGTCGATTCCCCTTCTGTTGACGCACGGGCCATGTCCATTCTCGTTTGCGGGGCGCTAGCCTACGACACGCTGTTCAATTTCGAAGACCGCTTCGATAACCATATTCTGCCCGATCAGCTGCACAAGATCTCGACCACCTTCAAGGTGCCGACCATGCGCCGCGAGTTTGGCGGCCCGGCCGGCAACATCGCCTACAGCCTGTGCCTGCTCGGCGAGACGCCGCTGGTGATGGGCGCGGTGGGCGAGGACTTCGAGCCCTACCGCCAGCACCTGAAGCGCGCCGGCGTCGACGACCGCTTCATCCGCACCATCCGCGGCCAGTACACCTCGCAGTGCTTCGGCATCGCCGACAAGGATGGCAACCAGCTGATGGCCTTCCATCCCGGCGCCATGGACCACGCTACCGTCAACCACATCGCCGACGTGCCACAGCGCATCGAGGTGGCGATTGTATCGCCTGGCGGCCACGCCGCCTTCCTGCAGCACACCCGCGAGCTGCACGAGGCCGGCATCCCGTTCATCTTCGACCCCGGCCAGGAGCTGCCGCTGTTGTCGCGCGAGGAACTGAACGAGATCGTGGAGCTGGCCAGCTATGTCGCCATCAACGACTACGAGAGCGAGCTGATGCGCGAACGCGCCGGGCTGCCGGTGGAAGTGCTGGCCGGCAAGGTCGAGGCGCTGATCGTCACCCGCGGCTCCAAGGGCGCCGAGATCTACGCCGACGACACCATCCACCTGATTCCGCGGGTGCAGATGCCGATCAAGCCGCTGGATCCGATGGGCTGCGGCGACGCCTTCCGTGCCGGCCTGCTGTACGGCATCAAGCAGGGGCTGGACTGGAAAACCACCGGCCGCCTCGCCAATGTCATCGGTGCGATCAAGGTCACCAGCCACGGCCCGCAGAACCACTTTTTCGACTGGGAAAAACTGCGCGCGCTGTACCAGCAGGCCTATAACGAACCGTGGCCGCTGTAAGCCGCCCGCGCTGAATCCGACTGGCGACCATCGGCGCGATGGCAGGCCGGCAACTGCCGCAGGCGACGGCATTTGCCGGCCTGTTTGCATTTTGACTTGAATAAGCCCTGTCGCGACCCCACCATCCTGCAGTTAAACTGACACTCATCGATTGACGGGCAAGAGAGGGATTCATGACTGTACCGCACCTGACCACGGCACTCACCGGACCGTTACTGGAACTGGAAAGCCGCATCCTGGCGGCACAGCCGCACATCGAGCACTGGTTCCGCAAGCAGTGGAACAACCACGCAGCCCCGTTCTACGGCTCGGTTGACCTGCGCAACAGCGGTTTCAAGCTGGCTCCGGTGGACATGAACCTCTTTCCCGGCGGCTTCAACAACCTGAATCCAGACTTCCTGCCGCTGGCGGTACAGGCAGCGCAGAGCGCGGTGGAGCGAGCCTGTCCGGAAGCGAAGAGCATCCTGCTGATCCCGGAAAACCACACCCGCAACACCTACTACCTGCAGAACGTGGCGGCGCTGGTGCACATCTTCCAGCAGGCCGGACTGAAGGTGCGCCTGGGCTCGCTGAACCCGGAAATCACCGAACCGACGCAGCTGACTGCCGCGGGCGGCGACATCATCACCGTCGAGCCGCTGGAGCGGCGCGGCAACCGCGTGGTGCTGGCCGACGGCTTCAGCCCCTGCATCGTGCTGCTCAACAACGACCTCTCCGCCGGCCTGCCGGACATCCTGAAGAACATCGAACAGAACCTGCTACCGCCGCTGCACGCCGGCTGGGCGGTACGGCGCAAGACCAACCACTTTGCCGCCTACGACAAGGTGGTCGCCGACTTCGCGCAGATGCTGTCGATCGACCCGTGGCTGATCAACCCCTACTTCTTCGCCGCCAAGGGCCTCGACTTCCAGTCGCGCCAGGGCGAGGACCAGCTCGCCGAGCTGGTGGAACAGATGCTGGAAAAAATCCGCATCAAGTACCGCGAATACGGCATCAGCCACGAGCCCTACGTGATCGTGAAGGCCGACGCCGGCACCTACGGCATGGGCATCATGAGCGTGAAGAGCGGCGACGAGGTACGCGGCCTCAACCGCAAGGCGCGCAACAAGATGGCGGTGGTGAAGGAAGGACTGGAAGTCAACGAAGTCATCGTGCAGGAAGGGGTGTACACCTTCGAATGCGTCAACGACGGCGTCGCCGAGCCGGTGGTGTACATGATGGACCGCTACGTGATCGGCGGCTTCTACCGCGTGCACACCGGTCGCGGTGTCGACGAAAACCTCAACGCCCCCGGCATGCAGTTCGTGCCGCTGTCGTTCGAAGAGCACTGCCTGCCCGACCACAAGGCGGCGCCAAACGATGCCCCCAACCGCTTCTACGCCTACGGCGTGATCGCACGGCTGGCGATGCTGGCCGCCGCGCTGGAGCTGGAAGCGACCGACCCTGACGCCGAGTGAGGCCCGAATGAAAATCCTGTTCATTGCCGACCCGCTGGCCGGCTTCAAGATCAAGAAAGACAGCACCTTCGCGATGATGGAAGCGGCGGCAGCACGCCAGCACGCGATCTACTTCTGCGAGGCACGCGACATCGCCATCGAGGGCGGCCGCATCCAGGCCGACGTCGTCAGCGTCAGCCTCACCGGCAAGGACGGCAAGGACTGGTTCCGCGCCAGCGACGGGCAGCGCCTGCCGCTGAATTCGTTCAGCGCGGTGGTGATGCGCAAGGACCCGCCGTTCGACCTGGAGTACCTGTACGCCACCCAGCTGCTGACGCTGGCCGAGGCCGAGGGCGCGCGCGTGTTCAACAAGGGCCAGGCGCTGCGCGACTTCAACGAGAAGCTGGCCATCCTCAACTTTGCCGAGTTCACCGCGCCGACGCTGGTCACCTCGCAACCGTCGCGACTGCTGGCCTTCGTGCGCCAGCACCACGACGCGATCCTCAAGCCGCTGGACGGCATGGGCGGCAGCAGCATCTTCCGCGCGCGGCCGGACGACCCGAACCTGAACGTGATCATCGAAACCCTGTCCGAACAGGGCCAGCGCACCATCATGGCGCAGCGCTACATCCCGGAAATCCGCGACGGCGACAAGCGCATCCTGGTGATCGACGGTGTGCCGGTCGACTACTGCCTGGCGCGCATCCCGCAGGGTGGCGACAACCGCGGCAACCTCGCCGCCGGCGGCCGTGGCGAAGTGCGGCCGCTAAGCGCGCGCGACCGCGAGATCGCCGAGGGGCTGGCGCCGGAGCTGAAACGGCGCGGCATCCTGCTGGCCGGGCTGGACGTGATCGGCAACTACCTAACCGAGGTCAACGTCACCAGCCCGACATGTTTCCGTGAAATCATGAATCACAGCGACATCGACGTCGCCGGCCTGTTCATCGATGCGCTGGAACGCGCGGTGACGGAACGGCGCTGATGCGGCCAACCTGCTTCACCACAAGGGCGGCGCTGGCCGCCCTTGTCATGTCCGGCCTTGCCGCCTGCAGCGAGCCGCCAGCGCCGTGGCAACAGGAAAGCTACGTGTTCGGCACCCGTGTCGAGCTGAAGCTCAACGCCGCCACGCCGCAGCAGGCACAGCAGGCTGCCGCCGCGGTGCTGGCCGAGCTGGACCGCCTGCACCGGCTGCTGCACCCGTGGCAGCCGGACAGCGACGCCGGCCGCCTGAACCACGCCCTCGCCGCCGGCCAGCCGTACCGGCCATCGCCGGAGCTGCTGGCGCTACTGCGCAGCGGACAGGTGCTGGAGGCGCGCAGCGACGGGCTGTTCTCGCCGGCGATCGGCCGGCTGGTGGCACTGTGGGGCTTTCACCAGGACACACCGGCCAGCACGGCAGTCGACATGACGGCGTTGCAGGCACTGGTGGCGAGCCGGCCGCGGCTGCGCGACCTGCGCATCAGCGCCGACGGCGAGGTGCGCAGCGACAAGCACACGCTGCAGGTCGACGTCGGCGGCATGGCCAAGGGCTGGGCGCTGGATCGCGCGCGGCGGCAATTGCAGGCCGCCGGCATCCGTTCAGCGTTGCTTAATATTGGCGGCAATATCATGGCGCTGGGGCAGAAAGCCGACGGCACGCCGTGGCAGGTCGGTATCCGCCATCCGCGTCGCAACGAGGCGATGGCGACGCTGCCGTTGCACGACGGCGAGGCGATCGGCACCTCCGGCGACTACCAGCGCCATGTGCTGCGCGACGGTCGCCGCCATTGCCACCTGATCGACCCGCGCGACGGCAACAGCGACTGCCACCTGCAGTCGGCGACGGTGCTGATCGCGCCGGCCAGCGATGCCGGACTGCGCTCCGACGTCGCCAGCAAACCGCTGTATCTGGACGGGCCAGGGTTGGCCGCACGCCATGCGCGCGCGCTGGGCGTGGCCGGCTGGCTGCTGATCGACGGACAGGGCCGCGCGTGGCTGAACCCCGCGCTGGCCGCACGGCTGCACTGGCGCGTGACGCCGGACAGCATTACCGAAACAGGAAACGGATGACACCGCATCAAGAAAGCCCGTTCAAGGGCAAGACCGGCGTACGCCGCCTGCTGAACGCCTTCGGCTACTCGCTGGACGGCCTGCGCGCCGCCTTCCGCCACGAGGACGCCTTCCGCCAGCTGTCGCTGCTGGCGCTACTGCTGGTGCCGCTGGCACTGTTCGTGGTCGATGCCACGCCGCTGGCACGCGCACTGCTGGTGGCCAGCTCCATCGCCACGCTGATCATCGAGCTGCTCAATTCCGCGATCGAGGCGGCGGTGGACCACACCTCGCTGGAACGCCACCCGCTGGCCAAGCGCGCCAAGGACATGGGCAGCGCGGCGCAGCTGCTCGGCCTCGTCAACCTGCTGCTGGTATGGGGACTGGTGCTATTTGGTTGAACGGCAGACGCGGTTGAGCCAGGCCAGCAGATCGGCCTCGAACTCGGCGCGGTTGGTCTCGTGGTGCATCTCGTGGCGGGCACCGGGATACACCGTCACCGTCACGTCGCGCAGCCCGGCCTTGCGGTAGCGCCGCGCCAGCTGGCCGAGGCCGAACTTGCCGAGGCTGACCGGATCGCGGCTGCCGGCCTGCAGCCACACCGGGCAATCGTGCAGGCCGCGCCCGGCGGCCTCGCCCTGCTCCAGCGCGATGATGCCGCCGAACAGGTCGATCCACAGCTGCGGCGTCGGAAACTGGCCGCACAGCGGATCGGCGAGATAGGCGTCCACCTGCGCCGCATCGCGCGACAGCCAGTCCAGCGTGGTACGCGTCGGCATGAAGCCGAGATTGAAGCTGCCGAACACCAGCGCCGTCATCAGCCGGCTGGGGCTGGCGGCGCCGCCCAGCCTTGCGGCCAACCTTGCCACGCCGCGCATCAGCCGTGCCAGCACCCGCTGGCGATAGCCGGTGGCGGACAGCACCATGCCGGACAGGCGCTGGCCGTAGCGCAGGAAAAAGGCGCGCGCCACGAAGCTGCCCATGCTGTGGCCGTACAGCACCAGCGGGGTCTGCGGATGCGCCGCCGCGGCATGATCGACCACCTCGCGCAGGTCATCGACCACCAGCGACCAGCCGTCGTGCGCGGCGAACCAGCCCGGCAGCGGCGCCTCACGGCCGTGGCCGCGGTGGTTGTGGGCGTAGACCCAGTAACCGGCGGCGGCCAGCCGCCCGGCCAGCACGTCGTAGCGCTCGGCGTGTTCGCTCATGCCGTGGGCAATCACCAGCACGCCGCGCGGCGCCTGCTGCGTCGGCCAAGACACACCGTGAATCACGTGACCATCGCTGGCCGTCAGCTGAAAAGGCTTCATCGCACACCCTGCAAGCGGGAATCAGAACTTGTCGGCACGCAGCACACCGACATCGGACACGTAGAGGATCAGGCCGTAGTGCGGCAGGTAGGCCTGCTGGCAATGCGCGGCAATCGCCTCCGCCACCGCCGTATCGCATACCACGTCGACGCGGATATTGCCCTCGAACGACCAGCCGCCGCCCTGCACGCCGTGGCTGCCGCCGCCACGGGCATCGCTGACGGTATAGCCGTGGGCACCGAGCTGCTGCAGCACTTTCACCAGCGGCGCTTCCAGCACCGCCTCGGTGACGATGGTCAACAGTTTCTTGGCATGAAAGGTCATCGCACGCTCCTCAGGCATACAGCCATTGTGTCAGCATCCAGTACAAAGGGATACCGAACAGCAGGTTGAACGGAAAGGTCACCCCCAGGCTGGCCGCCAGCGACAGCGCCGGATTGGCCTCGGGCACCGCAATACGCATCGCGGCCGGAGCGGCGATATAGGAAGACGAGGCGCACAGGGTCGCCAGCAGCAGGCCGCCGGCGGCCGACAGCCCCATCGCGTAGGCGCTGCCAAGGCCAATGCAGGCAAAGCCGAGCGGCACCAGCAACCCGAACAGCACCACGAAGCCGCCCTGGCGCCGCAAGCCGCCGAGCTTGGCCGCCGTCAGCAGCCCCATCTCCAGCAGGAACAGCGACAGCACCGGCTTGAACAGGTCGACGTACAGCGGCGACAGGCTGACGATGCCCGTCGGCCCGGCCAGCCAGCCGATCACCAGCCCACCGAGCAACAGCACCATGCTCTTGCCGAGGAACACCTCGTGCGCCAGCTGCCCCCAGCGCAGCTGCTGCCCGTCGCCCAGCCGCGCCAGCAACACCCCCACCACCAGCGCCGGCATCTCCATCACCGCCAGGAACAGCGTCAGTTGCGGCTCGGCCTCGATGCCCTGCCGCGCGAGGAAGCTGGCGGCGACCGCGAAGGTCACCACGCTGACCGAACCGTAGTGGGCGGCGGTGGCCGCCGCATCGGCACGGTTCAGGCGCCAGCGCAGGATGCCGAAAGCGAGCAGCGTCAGCAGCGTGCCCAGCAGGATCACCAGCAACACCTGCAGCAAGACCTGCGGGCTGCCCGTTTTCGCCAGCGCCACGCCGCCCTTCAGGCCGATGGCCAGCAGCAGGAATACCGACAGCGTCTCGTACAGGGCCGGCGGCAGCTTCAGCTCGGAACGCGCCAGGGCCGCGAACAGCCCCAGCAGGAAAAACAGTACAACCGGATCCAGTGTCATCTCACTCCTTTCATTGGCTCGTGATCCTGCCGTCCGGCTGACGGCGGCGTCAGCTGGACAAGGCAGAGAAAGGGAAGTTTCGTGCCGGCGCTCAGGCCTGCAGCGGGGTGTGATCGTAGTTGCGGTTGATCAGCGCGGTCAGCACGTGGTCGCGCCAGGCGCCGTTGAGGAACAGGTAGTCGCGGGCGTGGCCCTCGATCTGGAAGCCGAGCCGCTTCAAGAGCGCGGCGCTGCGCTCGTTCTCCGGCTGGTAGTTGGCCTGCACCCGGTGCAGCTTCAGCGTGCCGAAGGCAAAGGCGATCACCGCCTCCACCGCCTCGCGCATCAGGCCCTGGCCCTGGTGTGCGTGATCGATGTTGTAGCCGAGATGGCAGCCCTGGAACACGCCGCGGCTGATATTGGACAGGCTGACGGTGCCGATCACGCGGCCGGCTTCCTTCTCCGGCATCACCAGGAACAGCGCGCCGCGGCTTTCCTTCCAGTCCATCTCGCGCTGGCGCATGCGCATCGCCCAGAACAGCTCGGTGTAGAACATCCCGCCCGGGGTCGGGTCCCATGGCGCGAAATGCTCGCGGTTGCGCACCTGGTAATCCAGCATGGCACGCGCCCACGCACTTTCCGCCGGCAACAGGTGCAGACGCGCGGTGCTGAGCGATGGCTGGGTGGTTGGCATGTCAGTACTCCGGAAAACGCAAGGAATGGGGAACAAGGTTGGCCGCAGGCCGCCGAAAGTGCGTCAGTATGCCATTGCCGGCGCCGCCCCGCATCCGTGGCGCAGGTGGCATAGGCAAACGCCCGTACCGGGGGTACGGGCGTTCAGCGGCAAGCGGGCAGATGCCAGCCTTAGCCGGTCAGTTTTTCCAGCGCTTCGCGGTACTTGGCGGCGGTCTTCTCGCGTACCTCCAACGGTACGGCCGGGGCCGGCGCCTGCTTGTTCCAGCCGGAGGCTTCCAGCCAGTCGCGCACGAACTGCTTGTCGAACGACGGCGGATTGGTGCCTTCGGCATAGCTGTCGGCCGGCCAGAAACGGCTGGAATCCGGCGTCAGCGCCTCGTCCATCAGCGTCAGGGTGCCGTCTTCGTCGAGGCCGAATTCGAACTTGGTGTCGCAGATGATGATGCCGCGGCGGGCAGCGAATTCGGACGCGGTCTGGTACAGCAGGATGGCGGTGTCGCGTACCTTGGCGGCCAGCTCGGCGCCGACGATGGCCTCGCACTGCGCGAAGGTGATGTTCTCGTCGTGATCACCCACCGCCGCCTTGGTGGACGGCGTGAAGATCGGCTGCGGCAGCTTGCTGGATTCCTTCAGCCCGGCCGGCAGCGCGATGCCGCACACGGTGCCGGACTTCTGGTATTCCTTCCAGCCGGAGCCGGCCAGGTAGCCGCGTACCACGGCCTCGATCATCACCGGCTTCAGGCGCTTGGCCACCACGCCGCGGCCGGCCACCAGCGGCAGGTCTTCTGCCGACACCACATCTTCCGGCTTGTCGCCGGTCAGGTGGTTGGGCACCACGTCCTTCAGCGTCTCGAACCAGAAGTTGGAGATCGCGGTCAGGATCTGGCCCTTGCCCGGGATCGGGTCGTCCAGGATCACGTCGAACGCCGACAGGCGGTCGGAGGCGATCATCAGCATGCGCTTGTCGTCGATCTCGTACAGATCGCGCACCTTGCCGGAATAGATTTTCTTCAGGCTGGTCAGTTGGGTCATGAAACTTCCTTCACAAAGCAAACGGCGACGCCTTGTGGGCGTCGCCTGGATTCTTACAAGGTATCCTTCAGCGCGCGCGCCTGGTCCAGCGCGTCGTCGACGTTGGCCGCGAGCACGGTGAAGTGCCCCATCTTGCGGCCTGCACGCGCCTCTTTCTTGCCGTACAGGTGCAGGTGGGCGTTCGGTGCTTCCATCAGCACGTCCCACAGCGGCTCGCCGCCGTCCTCGCGCCACACGTCGCCCAGCAGGTTGACCATCACCACCGGCGACAGCAGCTCGGTGCGGCCCGGCAACAGGCCGCACATGGCGCGTACCTGCTGCTGGTACTGGTCGGTGACGCAGGCGTCGATGGTGTAGTGGCCGGAGTTGTGCGGCCGCGGCGCGATCTCGTTGACCACCAGGCTGTCGTCGGCGAGCACGAAGAATTCCACCGCCAGCACGCCGATGTAGTCCAGCGCCTCGGCCAGCTTCACCGCGTAATCCTGCGCCTGTGCGGCCAAGGTCGGGCTGATGCGCGCCGGCACAATCGATTCGTCGAGGATGCCGTTCTTGTGGATGTTTTCCGACACCGGGAACACCGCCACCTGCGCCGCGCTTACGCGGGTGACGATGGCGGACACTTCCAGCTTCAGGTCCAGCATCTTTTCCAGCACGCAGGCCTGGCCGCCGAGGTCGGCGTAGGCGGCGCGGGCTTCGTCGGCGGTTTTCACGCGCACCTGGCCCTTGCCGTCGTAACCGAGACGCGCGGTCTTGAGGATGCCCGGCAGGTAGGGCTCCAGCTCGACCTGGATGTCGGCGACGCTTTCAATGGCCAGATACGGCGCGGTTGGCAGGCCGGCCTTGTTGATCCAGCTCTTCTCGGCGATGCGGTCCTGGGCGATGGCCACGCAGTCGCCGGACGGCGACACGCGCGTGGTTTTCGCCAGCGCGCGCATGGCGTCGGCGTTGACGTTCTCGAATTCGGTGGTTACCGCGGCGCAGCTTGCGGCCAAGGTTTGCAGCGCGGCGGCGTCATTGAACGGCGCACACAGGTGCACGTCGGCAAAATCGGCGGCCGGCGCATTGGCGTCCGGGTCCAGCACGGTGACGCGGTAACCCATGCGCTTGGCGGCGGTAACGAACATGCGGCCCAGCTGGCCGCCGCCGAGTATGCCCAGCATCGCCGGGGGCAGGATGGCCGCCATGTCAGTCCACCTCCGGCAGGCTCATCGCCAGCACGGTCTGTTCCTGTTGCTTGCGGAAGGCCTTCAGCTTGGCGGCCAGTTCCGGCTGCGCATTGCCCAGCATCGCCACCGCGAACAACGCGGCATTGGCGGCACCGGCTTCGCCGATGGCGAAGGTGGCCACCGGAATGCCCTTCGGCATCTGCACGATGGACAGCAGCGAATCTTCGCCGCGCAGGTATTTGGACGGCACCGGCACACCCAGCACCGGAACGTGGGTCTTGGCGGCCAGCATGCCCGGCAGGTGCGCGGCACCGCCGGCGCCGTCGATGATGGCCTTCAGGCCACGCGCTTCGGCTTCTTCGGCGTACTGGAACAGCAGGTCGGGAGTGCGGTGCGCGGAGACGACGCGGGTTTCGAACGCGACACCGAAGTCCTTCAGCACGCGCGCGGCGTTCTGCATGACTTCCCAGTCGCTGTTGCTACCCATCACGATGCCAACTTCGATCATGGAGGCGGGTTCCATCAAGGAGGGGAAAAACGCGATTTTACCTGATTCGGCAAGGGCTTGCCGAGCTGACTTGCAGCCGGTACCCGCGCCGGCGCCACAAAAAAAGCGGCCGATGGCCGCTTTTGACGTTTTCGGCGCGCCGACAGGCCGCCGCGTATGTGTTCACGATCTCGCGCGCTCACGCGAGACAAGGCGAAAACGGCTGAGGAGGCGGCGTTTAGCTGGATATAACAAGCATGCCGAAGACGTTTTTAACGCGGTATCGCCCCATTAGAGACCAGTCGCAGCAGATCGTGAACAGGTTCCTACAGTTTTGCCAGCCGTTCGCGCGCCTTGGTCGCCGCCGCGCTGTTCGGGTACAGCTTGAGCAGCTTGCGCAGGGTGACCTTGGCCTGGTCCTTCTGCTGCAGCTCGATCTGGTTTTCCGCCATCAGCCGCAGCGCCTCCGGCGCCCGCACGTGCGCCGGGTACTGCTCGGCAAAGCGGCGGTGGATGTCGATGGCGGCGTCGTACTGCTTGAGGTAGGTGTGTGCTACCCCTAGCCAGTAGCTGGCTTCCTGCGCCTCGCTGTTGGCGGGGAACTTGTCCATCACCGCCTTCAGCTCCGGCACCGCGCGGGCAAACTCGCGGTTGCGCAGCGTCGCCAGCGCCTTGTTCAGCGCATCCTGCGCCGGGCTGACCAGTGGTGCCGCCGGGCTGGCGCCGGCCTCCGCCTCGCCACTCGCCGCCGGGTTGCTGGCCGGCTGCTCCAGCTTGCCCAGGCGCAGGTCGAGGTCGGCGTACAGGTCGTTCTGCCGCTTCAGCACTTCGCCCTGCTGGTGCTGCAGCATCTCGTTCTGGCCGCGCAGTGCCGCCATTTCGCTGCGCAGGGTGGCCACTTCCTTGACCAGGTCCAGCAGCCGCTCGTTGGATAGCCGCGCCTCGACCTCGGTCAGCCGCGCGCTGGTCTGCTGCTTGGCGGCGTCCAGTTCGCGGCGGGTCTGTTCGATATCGCTGGTGGTGGCACAGGCGCCCAGCAGCAGGCTGAGGGCGGCAACGGGCAACAGGCGGGGCAAGCTCATGGTGGCATCCTGAAAAACAGCGCGGGACGGCATGGCGCCATCCCGCAACCGGGTCAACACATTACTGCGGGTAGACGAAGTCGGCGCGGCGGTTTTCGGCGTTGGCCGCTTCGCTGTCACCCTCGGCACGCGGTTTTTCCTTGCCGAAGCTGACCGCCTCGATCTGCGCCGGCTTCACGCCCAGCACTTCCAGCGACTGCTTCACGCTTTCTGCACGGCGCTGGCCCAGCGCCAGGTTGTACTCGCGGCTGCCGCGGGCGTCGGTATTGCCCTGCACCAGCACCTTGCTGCTGAAGCGGTTGAGGAAGGCGGCATTGCCTTCCACCACGCCGCGCTGGTCATCCTTCACCACCGACTGGTCGAAGTCGAAGTACACGCTGTGGCCGTTGAGCAGCGCCTGCGCGCTGCGCTGGTCCGGCGCCGCCTTCACCGCCGCCGCCAGCTGTGCGGCGCTAACCGAGCCGCCCTGCAGTGCCGGCTCGCTGCCGGTGACATCGACGGTGGCCACGCTCGGCGTGCTCGGCACGGTGGCGGCCGGCGGGTTGCTGACGACCGGCGCCGGGGTGCTGGCACACGCGGCCAAGAGTGCCGCCGCGATGGCGACGATAAACGGTGATTGTTTCATTCGGCTCTCCTGCATCGGATGGGATGGATTAACTGGCAACATGATGCGCGTACCGCCGGCAGCGCATCAAGGATTGAATGGCCCCCAGGCCGGATCCTGCACCTGGCCGCCGAGGGTGCCCAGCCGCACGCGGCCGGGATAGGCGGTGGCGGCGGCGTACAGCACGCTGCGGCCGCCCTCCTCGCTGGCGTAGAGCACCATCTTGCCGTTGGGGGCGAAGCTTGGCGATTCGTCGAAGGCGCTGTTGCTGATCAGGCGGTTGTCGCCGCTGGCCAGATCAAGCAGCATCACCTTGAAACGGCCGCCTTCGCGGCGGACGTAGGCGATCTGGCGCCCATCGGGAGAGAACGTCGGCGACACGTTATAGTTCCCCTCGAAGGTGACGCGGCGGGCGTTGCGGCCGCCGTCCAGCGCCTGCACGTACAGCTGCGGGCTGCCGCTGCGGTCGGACACGAACACGATCTGGCGCCCGTCCGGGCTGAACGCCGGCTCGGTGTCGATGGCGTCGCTATAGGAAAAACGCTGCACGCCACCGCCGTCGGCATTGATCAGGTACACCTGCGAGTTGCCGCTGGTGGTCAGCACCACCGCCAGCCGCCGCCCGTCCGGGCTCCACACCGGCGCCGAGTTGCTGCCGCGGAAATTGGCCAGCACGCGGCGCTGGCCGCTGACCAGGTCCTGCACGTAGATCACCGGTTTTTGCTGCTCGAAGGAGACATAGGCCAGCCGCGTGCCGTCCGGGCTCCACGCCGGCGACATGATAGGCAGGCGCGAGCGCAGCACCGTCTGTGCGCGGCGGCCGTCCATGTCGGCGATCTGCAGCCGGTATTCCTTGCCGCTCTGGGTGATGTAGGCAATGCGGCTGGAGAACAGGCTCTTCTCGCCCAGCAGCGCCTCGTACACCATGTCCGCCATGCGGTGCGCCATGTCGCGCAGCTGCTCCGGCGCCAGATCGAATTCCGCGCTCAGCTTCTGTTCGCGCGGGCTGACGGTGTCGGCCCAGAACGTCAGCCGCACCCGGCCACCGCCGAGGCTGACCAGCTTGCCGTACACCACCGCGCGCGCGCCGCGCTGCTGCCACGCCGCGGCGTTCAGCTGCGCCGGCGCGGCCAGCGCGTCGCCGGCGGCGGTTTCCAGCAGGCTGAAGGCGCCGGTCATCGCCAGATCGCTCTTCACCGTCGCGGTGATCGCCTCCGGCAGCAGGCTCTCGCCCTGCAGCGGCACGATCGCCACCGGGTAGCGGTTGCTGCCGCCACCGATCACTTCCACGCTGAGGTCGGCGCGGGCAAGGTTGGCCGCAGCGGTCATGCTCAGCAGCAACAGGGCAAACAGGCGCGGCCAGAAGCCGGAGACGGTGGCGGACAAGGCATTACTCCTTAGGACGGAAAGACATGGTCACGCGCCGGTAGTCGGCAAACGCCGCACCCTTGGGCAGCGGCGGGAAGCGGCGCATCTCGCGCACGGCGGCTTGTACCGCCTCATCGTACTGCGGGTTGCCGCTGCTGCGCAGCAGGCGGATCTGGCGCACTTCCAGCGACGGCAGGATCTCGATCTGCAGCACCACCTCCGGGTTGCCTTTCAGCGCGTCGGGGATGACCACGTAGGGGCGCACGCGGTTGCTCAGCGTCTGCGCGTACAGCGCCTTGGCGTCGGCCACGCCATGGCTGCTGCCGCCGGCAACGCCGCCCTGGCCGCCGCGCTGGCTCTGCTTGGCGTTGCCGGGGCCGGGCGGCAGGTCCAGCTCCGCCAGCAGATCGTTGTCCGCGCTCGGCGCCGGCTTGGCTGCGGGTTTGGTGGCCGGCTTGGCGGCGGGCACGCTGGCCTTGGCTGGCGCAGTCTCCGCTTTGACGGTCTTGGCCGGCACCTTCTCCGGCACTTTTTCCGCCGGTTTCGGCTTGGTCTGCGGTTTTTCCGTGGCCACCGGGGGCGGCGGTGGTTTGTGCTGCGGCAGCGGGCGGCTGGCCTTCAGCTTGATGTCGGCATCGGCCAGCAAAGGGGTGGCGGCCTGTGCCACCGGCGCGGCCGGCGGGGCGACACGCACTGGCGCCGCCTGTGTCGGAGCAGCCGGCGCGCCGCCGGCCCACAGCTCCACGGCCAGCGGTGGCGGCGTGTACACCGGCGTCGGCGCGTACAGCCACCACAGCGGCAGCAACAGCGCCAGATGCAGCAGCAGCGACATGCCCCACGCGCCGTAACCGATGGCGCCAGTCTGCGGCGACATCAGTTGCCCTGCCGTACCGTCAGCGCGACGCGGGTGATGCCGGCCTGGTGCAGGCGGTCGGCCACCTTCACCACCTCGCTGTACTTGAGATCGCGGTGCGCGGTGACCACCACCGGGCGATTGTCGCGCAGCCGCGCCTTGACCTCGGCCACCAGCGCGTCAAGGTTGGCCGCAGGCTCGCGCTTGCCGCCCTCGCCCAGCAGGTAGCGGCCGTCGGCCTCGATGCTGATTTCCAGCGGCGTGCTGTCCACCTGCGCGGCGCGGGTGACGCTGGGCACCTCGATCACGCCGGGGGTGAACATCGGCGCCGTCACCATGAAGATCACCAGCAGCACCAGCATCACGTCGATATAGGGGACGACGTTCATCTGGTTCATCATTCGGCGCGGGCGTCGCTGCAGCATCGGGCATTCCTGTGGCTAGAAGGGGCGGCCGGCACGGCGGGCCGCCGGGAGAAACGGGTAATGACAGACCGCCGCGGCACGGCAACAGTTCCGCGGCGCCGGCATCAGCGGCGGGTGAGCAGGGTCATGCCGTCGCCGATCGGCAGCACCGACATCACCACCCGCGGATCGTGTTTCAGGCTGGCATTGAAGGCCTGCATCGCCCGTACGGCCGGCGGGTCACCCGGCTTGGGACTGACCACACGACCGTTCAGGAAAATATTGTCGACCGCGATCACGCCGCCGGGGCGCACCAGCTGCAGGCAGGCTTCATAGTACTGCGGGTAGCTGGTCTTGTCGGCATCGATGAAGGCGAGGTCGAAGCTGCCGGCCTGGCCGTCGTCCAGCAGCATCTGCAAGGTCTGCACCGCCGGCTGCACGTAGAGCGCGATACTGTCCTCGACCCCGGCCTGGCGCCAGTAGTCGCGGGCGATGGTGGTGAATTCGACGCTCATGTCGCAGGCCACGGTACGGCCCTGCTCGCCCATGGCCAGCGCCACGGTCAGCGCGCTGTAGCCGGTGAACACGCCGATCTCCAGATAGCGGCGCACGCCGAGCAGCTTGACCAGCCAGGCGAGGAACTGCCCCTGCTCCGGGGAAATCTGCATCTTGGCCATACGGTGGGTGGCGGTGAACTCGCGCAGCGCGGTCTGCACCGGGTGCTCGGTGACGCCGATCTGCAGCAGGTAGGCGGCAAGCTGGTCGTCAACGGCGATGGTCGTGCGGGTCATGCTTTACTCCAGAAAAGCACAACGCCCTTGCGGGCGTTGGTCGGCGATACGGCGGGCGTCATGCTCAGTCCGGCTGGTACACGTACGGTTTTTGCGGCACCTTGGACGCGTTCCAGCGACGCAGGTCCTCCAGATCCAGCTTGCGATCCCACCAGGTCAGGCGCAGCTCGCGGCGTTCGCTCTCTACCTGCGGGTTTTTCGCCAGGAAATCGTTCATGAATTGGGTGAATTCGGACTGGTACATGGTATGACCCCGGAAAATGATGCCCTGATTGTACTGCAAAACCGCGCCGCTTTCAGCTGTCGGCAAGGGAAAGGCCACGCGCCAGCCGCCAGCGGAACAGCGCACCGACCAGCAGCAGGCCCAGCAGCAGCAGCCACACCAGCAGCAGCGGCAGCCACAGCGAAATGCGGAAATCGCTGCCGCGCAGCGGCCGCTGCAGGCTGAGCCAGTAGCGCTGCTCGCCGACGATCACCACCTCGCGCACCTGCAGCATCGCCGGCCACGCCACCGCCGGGTGCGCATCGCCCATCAGCTGCAACGCACGGCCGATATCCGGCTCCGCCAGCGGCGGCAGCCAGCGCTGCGGCCGCAGCCACAGCGCGATGAAACGCCGGTCGCCGGCGCGCGCCAGCGGGTAGATGCTCAGCAGCTGCGCCTGCTCGCCCTCGCCCTGCAGCATCTGCACCTGCGGCTGGCCCTGGCGCAGGCGGCCAAGGTTGGCCGCCACCGCCGGCTGCCGCGCCAGATCCTGCCACGGCACCACGCCGGCACCGAGACGCAGCGGCACCACCTGCGTCACCAGCAGGCCGTCCTCGCTGTCGCGCAGCAGCGCCACCCGCTCCAGCGCCGGAAAGCGCTGCAGCACCATGCCCGCCTGCCACGCCGGGATCTGCTCGCCGGGGGTGGTGGCGAACTGCTGCGCCAGCTCCAGCAGATGCTGGTGCAGCTGCAAGAGGTCGCGCGTCAGCAGCGCCGACTGCTGCTGCGCCTGGCGCTGCAGTGCCTGCTCGGCATCGGCGCGGCTGGCTTCCAGCGCCAGAAAGCCGCTGCTGAGCACCAGCGCCAGCCAGCCCAGCAGCAGCAGCGCCAGCTGCAGGCTGCGGCCAACCCTGGCCAGCGGCGCGCTCAGAGCAGGAACTCCCGCTTATCGTGCTGCTCGATCAGCAGCCGCCACGCCTGCATCAGCTTCTGCAGCTTGTTGTTGGTCGGCGCCACCTGCCGCACCTTCTGCAGGTAGTCGTAAGCCTGGCGCACATGGCTTTCATGCCAGCCCTTGAGGTGTACCTGGGCGATGACGGCGTTGACCAGGTTCAGCATCAGCTGGATGCTGTCCGGCATCTCCTGCAGCGCCTGCTGGAACATGGCGATCGCCTTGTCGTGCTCGCCGGCCTGCGCCTCGCGCACCGCCTTGTTGTTGAGGTCGACCATGCCCTGCACGTTGTGCATGATCAGGTCGGCGCCGGCGTCGGCCATGCCCAGCTGGTCGAACATGGTCGACAGCCGCTGCAGCAGCAGCTCGTTGTCGTGGTTGTTGCGGATCAGCTGGCTGGCGACGCCGTCGCCGAGCACCTTCTGCCCCTGCGCGTAACAGGTGCGCGCGAACTCCATTTTTTCCTCGGCCGACAGCTTGTCCAGCTGCGGCAGACGCTCGGCGGCGGACTGCAGCAGCTTTTCCGCCTGCGGCTTGTTGCCGCTGTGCTGCTGGATCTGGCTGTCGAGCACGTCGGCCATCCACTCGCCTTCCGGCTTGTACTTGTAATCGCGCCGCAGCGAGGCCAGCGTCTTCATCGCCTCGCCCTTCTCGCCGCAGGCCAGCTGCGTGCGCGCCAGCGTCGCGTACAGCACCGGGTTGCGGTGCCAGCTGGCCTTGGACAGCTCCAGCGTGGTGCCGTAGGCGTCCTTCGCCTGCGCCAGGTCGCCGTTTTCCAGCGCCACCTCGGCCAGCGCCTTGTGGCGGCGCACCGTCGCCGGCGACAGCTCGGTGGCGCGCTTGAGCACCTGCTGCGCCTGCGCCAGCTCGTGGTTGCCCTGGTACAGCCGCGCCAGCCAGTCGTAGGCCTCCATCACGTGCTCGTTTTCCATCACGATGTGGTGAAACATTGCCAGCGCCGGCTCCACCTGTTTCAGCGAGGCCAGCGACTTGGCCATGCCCAGCTGCGCCCACGGCAGTTCGCGGATCTTCAGCACCTGCTCGTACAGCGCACGCGCGGTGTCGTAGTCGCCGATCTTCAGGCTCAGGCTGCCCTTCAGCTTCATGAAGTCGAGGGTGAACTCGCTGCGCTCGCCGATCTTCTTGTTGCAGGCGTCGATGGCGGCCAGGTACTCGTGGTTCATCAGCGCCTCGTCAACGAAACGGAAGGCGTCGCGGCGGCGCATCGCGCGCTCCAGCCGCTCGGCCAGCACCTCGCCGGTGAACGGTTTCAGCAGGTAGTCGTCCGGCACCAGCTCGGCGGCGGAAATCACCTTCGCCGCGCGGCGCTCGCCGCTGACGATCATGAACACGCAGGACTGCTTCAGCAGGTTGCGCTCCTTCGCCTCCTCCAGCAGGTAGAGGCCGTCGTTGCCGGTGCCGAGGTCGAAATCGCACAGCACCACGTCGAAGTCGTAGCGCATCAG
>Ga0073934_10001460_pt1 | contig 56337 bp, 50 predicted proteins | sample LarsenN4metaG_FD_76834 | JGI IMG/M metagenome (GOLD analysis project Ga0073934, IMG submission 76834) | Hot spring sediment bacterial and archeal communities from British Columbia, Canada, to study Microbial Dark Matter (Phase II) - Larsen... ...
GAGGGCGGATCCTGGGGCCGCCGCGTCGAAGCCGACCCCGAAGGCATGCGCAAATTCGTCGCCGAGAACATCGCCATGGGCCGCTTCGGCACGCCAGAGGAAGTCGCGAACGTCGTCGCCTTCCTCTGCTCGCCGCGCGCCAGCTGGGTCACCGGCGCCTGCATCAACATCGACGGCGGCCAGACCCGCAGCAACATCTAGTGGTCACGTCTCAGGCGTGACGCAGCGGACGGGCGATGAGTCGTTGGTCGAAGTTCGCCGAAGACGCCCCGGAGCCCACGCCCACGCCGCTGCTTTCTGCTCTCTGCTCTCTGCACTGCCTCTGTTGTCTGCTCTTCGTTGTTTGTTGTAAGAAAGCCTGATGCCCGATCGCCTCCCCACCTACGCCGCATCCCTGCTGATCGACTGGTTCGCCGGCCGCACCGGCAACGAGTACAGGCTCGCCTCCGTCATCGACGGCCCCACCCCCGTCTTCATCGCCGAGGCGCCCGAAGAGCGCGTCGCCGTCGCCATCGCCGTCATGTGGGAGCCGGAGACGGACCCGAAGGCGGAGGAGGCGCGCCAGATGATGGAGGAGCGCCTCACCGGCGGCCTTGTCCGCGGCCCCTTCCTGCTCTGGGCGCCGCCGCGCGCCAGCGTCCCGGCCGACGAGCCCGACGCCTCCGACTTCGCGCAGCGCGTGCAGCAGGCCGCCGCGCCGCTCAACGACGGCGCCCGCGGCGAGGTCGAGCTGCCCGTCACGCTCCAGCTCGCCAAGGTGCGCGACGAGGGCGGCTACGCCTCCGTCATCGGCGGCCTCAGCCGCTGGTGGACGCTCATCACCGAGCGCGTCGATGGCACCTTCCACGTCAACAGCGCGAGGATGCGCCGCGCGCCGCAGTCCGCCGCCCTCCGCGAGCGCGTCTTCGACACGATCGGCCAGCTCTCTAAGGGAATGAGCACCGGCGACGCCATCGCCTTCGATACAGTCGAGGCGTGGACGGTGCAGCGGCTGAAAGAAGAGCCCCTCGGCGAGCGCGGCTTCGCTATCGCACAGGCGCCGCCGGGCGTCGACCCATCCGAGGGCACACTCATGCGCCGCCTCATCCGCAAGCGCCTCAAGGACGCCGGCGCAGCGCTCGAAGGTGTCGACGCCGAGGTCAAGGGCGTCGGCCTCATCGCCATCTACGAGTACGCCGAGCACGAGAACGTCGGCTCGTTCGTCAAGTCGCTTGACCCCTCGCTCTACGCCCGATTCAGCCTCGTCGCCGCCATCGTGGACGGCGAAGTCCGCCCCATCTTCCAGCCCCGCTAACCCTCCGACCTCCGGCCTCCGCTTCCTGGCTTCCTGCCTTCCGCCTTCTGCCCTCGTTGCCTGTTGTCTGTTGTTCGTCGTTCCCGTCCCGACTCCCGCGTCTCGCGTCTCGCCTCCACACCGCCTACGCTGCCCGACACATGGACACCGACATCGCCGTCATCGGCGCCGGCGCCGTCGGCCTCGCCGTCGCCGCCGAGCTCTCCCGCACGCGCCAGGTCGCCGTCATCGAGCGCCACCCCGGCCTCGGCTTGGAGACGTCGTCGCATAACAGCGGCGTCATCCACGCCGGCATCTACTACCCCACCGGCTCCCTCAAGCACACGCTCTGCATCGAGGGCAACCGCCTCCTCTACGAATGGTGCGCCGCCCGCAGCGTCCGCGCCCGCCGCCTCGGCAAGCTCATCATCGCCATCGACGACAGCGAGCGGCCCGCGCTCGACGACGTCGCCGCCCGCGCCCGCGATAACGGCGTCCCCGGCATCTCCTTCATCAATGACGCGTCGACGCTGCACGACCTCGAGCCGCAGGTGCGCTGCGTCGCCGCGCTCTTCTCCGAGACGACGGGCGTCGTCGACCAGTCCGCGTTCATGGCGTCGCTCGCCGCCGCCGTCGAAGCGAACGGCGGCTGGATCGCCCTCAGGCACGACGTCACCGCGATCGAGCGCGCGCCCGGCGGCTTCGCGCTGCGCATGGTCGGCCCGGACGGCGCCACGACGTCCGTCACCGCCGGCGCTCTCGTGAACAGCGCTGGCCTCGGCGCGCCCGCCATCGCCGACATGCTCGGCTACCCGCTCGACGGCAGCGGCGCCACGCCCGTCATGCGCCAGCACGTCAACAAGGGCCGCTACTACGACATCGTCACGACGGGGAAGGCGCGCGCGCTGCGCCACCTCGTTTACCCCGTGCCCGAGCACGCGAAGGGCGGCCTCGGCGTCCACGTCACGATCGACGTCGATGGCGGCGTCCACCTCGGCCCCGACACCGAGTGGCTCGACGAGGGCGTCCCGCTCGACTACCGCGCCGACGACGTCCGCCGCTCCGACTTCCTCGACGCCGCTCGCCGCTACCTCCCCTTCCTCGAGCTCGACGACCTCGCGCCCGGACAGGTCGGCTACCGCCCGAAATTGCAAGCGCCGGGCGGCCCCATGGCCGACTTCCTCATCTGGCACGACCGCGGCTACGTGCATCTGGGCGGCATCGAATCGCCCGGCCTCACCGCCAGCCTCGCCATCGCCCGCCACGTGGCCACCCTGCTCTGACCGGAGCTGACAAATCGTGCGATTTGACCAGTGCGCGCGTGAGTGATCATCGAACTGCTGACGATCGGTACGTTCCCGGCGCCAATCATCTGGATCGCCGCGACCGCCGCCTCCATCCTCTATCCTCCATCCTCCATCCCCCATCCTCCAGCTCCCGCCCACTACAATGCCGCCATGACCCAACACACCCAGCGCACAGCCGTCGTCACCGGGGCCAGCAGCGGCATCGGCGCGGCCACGGTGCAGCGGCTCGCCGATGCCGGCTTCCACGTCTACGCCGGCGCCCGCCGCGTCGAAAAACTGCGCGGCATCGCCGAGCCCGTCGGCGCCACGTGGATGGAGCTCGACGTCCGCGACCGCGCCAGCGTCGAAACCTTCGCGCAGCAGGTCGAGCGCTGCGACGTCCTCGTCAACAACGCCGGCGGCGCCCACGGGCTCGAGCCCATCGGCGACGCCGACGACGAGAACTGGCGCGTGATGTGGGAGACGAACGTGCTCGGGCTCATGTTCGTCACCCGCGCGCTCCTACCGAAGCTCGAGGCGTCCGGCGACGGGCACATCGTCAACGTCGGCTCCATCGCCGGCTTCGAGGCCTACCCGGGCGGCGCCGGATACACCAGCGCGAAGCACGGCGTCCGCGCCATCACGCGGACGCTGCGGCTCGAGCTGCTCGGCAAGCCGATCCGCGTGACGGAGATCGACCCCGGCCTCGTCGAGACCGAGTTCAGCATCGTCCGCCTGCGCAGCGAAGAGCGCGCCCGCCAGGTCTACGAGGGCATCACCCCGCTCACCGGCGACGACATCGCCGACTGCATCGTCTGGGCCGTCACCCGCCCGAAGCACGTCAACATCGACGAGATGGTCGTCCGCCCCGTCGCCCAGGCCACCGCCCGCGACGTCGCCCGCCACGCAGGTCTGTAGCGCTTGGCGATCGCCCGTCAGCCGTCAGCTCTCAGCGGTCAACGGTCGACGACGATACGAACCAAGAACAAGAGCTACGAAACCACCGGTCACCCGTGCTTCCAGATCCGTCTGCTCTCTGCTCTCGCCCTCACTCCCCCTCGATCCGAAACACCGGATGCAACCCCGCGATCCCCCGCACCTCCTCCGCCGGCGAGTCGTGCGAGACGCCCTGGAAGAACTGCCCCACCTCCCACTTCCACTTCTTGAGGTACGCGCGCAGGATCGGCTCCTTCTCCTCGTCCGGCACCTCGCGCACCCGGATCCGCTCGCGCTTCCCGCCGAGCCGCAGCTCCCCCTCGCCCGACGCGCGGATGTTGCGCACCCACTGCGTCTCCCCGCGCGGCGCCACCAGGTAGCGCGCTCCCTCGAACGTCAGCGGGTTCACCGGCGTCGTGTACTCCTTCCCCGACCTCCGCCCCCGCACCACCAGCACCCGCGACCCGAACGCGCTCACGCCCAGACCTATCAACAGCTCCAACGCCGGGTTCATCACGTTGCGCGTAAACCAGTCCGGCCGCCTGTACTCCGCCATCGCCCACCTCCATGCGCTCGATCGCTCGCCGCCGCGCCACGATTCTCTCACACCCGATGCAGAACCACGAACCGGGAACCCAACATCACGCGCCGGATGATAGTGCTCGGCTCCCGGCTCTCAGTCCGTCCTGCGAACAGACGCCACACCTGACACCTGACACCAGACACCTTACCCCCGACCTCCGACCTCCAATCTCCCACCGCCCTTCCATATCACCCCGACCTCCGACCTCCAAACTCCCACCGCCCTTCCATATAATCCCGCCATGCCCCACCCGCGCGTCGTCACGGGGCCAATCGCAGGCCTCGAGGCCGCACTCGCCACCGCCATCGCCGCAGCTCGCGCGCGCGATCCCCTCGCGCCTGTCACCGTGCTCGTTGGCCACGTGCTCCTGCGCCCGTACCTGCGCCGCGCGCTCGCCATGCGCGGCGTGCCGCAGATCAACGTCCAGTACGTGCGCTTCCACGAGCTCGCGCAGCAACTCGCCGCACGACGCCAAACGCCCGCGACCGCGCTCACGCCCGCCGCCGAGCGCATCCTCGTCCGCGACGTCGCCGCCACCGCGACTGGCTACTTCGCGTCCGTCCGCGCGCGCGACGGCTTCGCGCAGGCGCTGAAGCGCCTCTTCCGCGAGCTCGACGAGAGCGGCTTTACGCCCGAGACCTTCGCCAAAGCCACAGCGAACGCGCCGCGCGCCTCTCGCGCCAAGCTCGACGAGCTGGCGCAGCTTTACGCCGCCTACATGCGCCGCCGCGCCGATCTGAACGTCGCTGGCGTCGCCGAGAACTACGCCCGCGCCCTCGAAGCCCCGTTTGAAGGACCGCTCTTCGTCTACGGCGTCTGGGATCCCCGCCACCTGCAGCTCGCCCTCATCGAGCGCATCGCGCAGCAGACCGACGTCACCGTCTACCTGCCAGCATCCGGCCGCGACATGGACGTCGCGCACGCCGCCTTCCGCGAGCGCCTGCGCGATCTCGGCGCCGTGTTCGACGGTGCGCCGCCCGTCGACGCCACGCCCGTCGCGAATGTGGCGATGCGCCTTTTCGCGCCGCACGGCTCACCGAACGGGTCCGACCCCGGCGCGCCGCTCGACATCACGCTCGTCAACGCGCCCGACACCGTGCGTGAAGTGTGGGAGGCCGCGCGCGCCTGCCTGCGCTGGGCCGAGGACGGCATCCCCTTCCACGAGATGGCCGTCGTCTACCGCAACCGCGACCCCTACCGCGACCTCGTCGACGAGATCTTCACCGAGGCCGGCATCGAGACCTACCTCCACGACGGCCGCCTCCTCGCTGCGCATCCGCTCGGCCGCCGCGTGCTCTCGCTGCTCGCGCTCGCCCGCGACCTCACGTTCGCGCGCGCCGCCGTCATGGAGTTTCTCACCGAAACGGAGCTGCCCCGCGAGACGCGCGATCGCTACGACGGCCGCGTGCGCCCCTCAGAGTGGGAAGGCTTCACGCGCGACGCCGGCGTCGTCGAAGGCATCGACCAGTGGCGCGAGCGTCTCGAGCGCCTCGCGCGCGAGAAGCGCGACCTCGCCGCCACCGACGAGCGCTTCGAGTGGATAGGTGAGACGGCCGGCCGTATCGACACGCTCGTCCGTTTCGCCGCCGACTTCTACGACGCGCTCGCCGCCAGGCGCGAGCAGGCGACGTGGGCCGAGCACCTCGCGTTCCTCCGCGGCCTCACGTCGCGCTACGCCGCCGGCACAGAGCCGATCATCGAAGCGCTCGACGACCTGCGGCAGCTCGAGGCCGTGCATCGCGATCCGACGTTCGACGTTTTCGCCCGCGCCGTCGAGGACGACCTCGCTTCGCGCGATACCACGCGCGTCCTCGGCGAGCCCGTGCGCCTCTTCGGGCGCCAGGGCGTCGCCGTCATCGACGCCACGTCCGTGCGCCACATGCGGTTCCGCGCCGTCTACATGCTCGGCGTCGCCGAGCGCGCGTGGCCGCCCCCGCTGCGCCCCGACCCGCTCCTGCTCGAGCACGAGCGCCGCGCCATCAACGCCGCCGGCCCCGGCGCGCTCCCCCTCCGCACCGAGCCAGACGAGGAGCCGCTCGGCTTCTGGGCCGCCGCGCAGGCGGCGCGCGATCATCTCGCGGTCTCGTTCGCCCGCGCCGACGCCGGCCGCAGCGGCAAGCACCTCCCCTCGTTCTTCTACCGCGCGCTCGCCGAGGCGGTTGAACGCCGCCCGCTCCAGCTCGACGACCTCGACGGCGCCGCCTGCGTGCGCCGCTACGCCGCCGGCCGCCTCGCCGCCGACGCGCTCCCCAAGTCGCTCTCCCCCGCCGAGTACGACCGCGGCATCATCAAGGCCGCCGCGTCCGGCGCGCTCGATCAAGGCGTCGCCGCCATCGCCGGAATTTCGCCGGCGTTCGGCCGCGCCGTCGCCGCGCGCCACAGCCGCCACGGCCGCACGCTCACCGCCTACGACGGCGTCATGCTCGAACCCGCCGCCCTCGCGGCTGCGCTGCAGTCGTCCGCGTTCGCGCAGGGCAGCCTCGTCTCCGCCACCCGCCTCGAGATGTACGCCGAATGCCCCTACCGCTACTTCCTCCGTCACGCGCTGAAGATCGAGCCGATCAAGGAGCCGGAAACACTCGACCGCATGGACCACCTGCAGCGCGGCTCACTCATCCACGAGATCCTGCAGACGTTCCTCTCGACCATCGGCCGCGACGACCCGCCGCGACCCGAGGCGCGCGACCGTCACCTCGCGCTCCTCCTGCGCATCTCCGACGAAGCCGGCGACGAGCGCGTGCGACGCGGCGTCGCCGGCCTCCCCATCGTCTGGGCGCACGACAAGCGCGTCATCGACGAAGATCTCATCCGCTGGTACGACCGCGAGGCGCGCGAGATCGGCGCAGGCGATCTTCGCCCTGGCGCCTTCGAAGCCCGCTTCGGCCCCGACGCCCCCGGCTACGGCCCATCCGACCCGCACCTCTCGTCGGACGAGCCGCTCGCGCTCACGGTCGTCAACCGCACCGTGCGCGTGCAGGGCCGCATCGACCGCGTCGACTGGGACGATGCGCGCACGCGCTTCCGCGTCATCGACTACAAGACCGGACGCAAGCGCAACAAGCGCGACGAGATCTTCGCCGGCGGCAAGGCGCTGCAATTGGCCGTATACCTGCGCGCCGCCGCCCGCCTGCTCGGCATCCCCGAGCGCGACGGCGAGGCCATGTACTTCTATGTCACCAGCCGCGGCGGCTTCGAGCGCCACACGCTCACCGGCGACGTGCTCATCGCCGAGGCCGGCCAGCTCGAACAGATTCTGACGACCATCGCGGACGGCGTCGACGGCGGCTTCTTCGCGCCCAACCCGCTCAAGAACCGCGAGAACTGCAAGTGGTGCGACTACGCCGACGTCTGCGACGCCCGGATCGACCGCATCATGGAGCGCAAGGCCGCCGATCCCCGCGGCGACGCCTACCGCGCGCTGGAGGACATCCCGTGACGACGGCGCAGTTCACCCCCGCCGACCAGTCCGTCCGCGACGCCATCGCCATGCGCGTCGGCGAGAACATGCTCGTCGAGGCCGGCGCAGGCACCGGCAAGACCACCGTCCTCGTCGACCGCATCGTCCACATCCTCGCCTCCGGCCACGCCGAAGTGCATCAACTCGTCGTCATCACCTTCACCGAGAAGGCCGCCGCCGAGCTCGCCGCGCGCGTCCGCCAGGGCCTCGAACGCGCGCTCGCGACAGCCGCGACCGGGCAAGAACGCGAGCGCATCGCCACCGCGATCCGCGACCTCAACCGCGCGCACATCGAAACGATCCACGCTTTCGCCGCCAGCCTCCTGCGCGAGCGCCCCATCGAGGCCGGCCTCGACCCCGGCTTCGAGGTGCTCGACGTCCTCCCCGCGCAGCTCGAGTTCGACGCCGCCTGGGACGAGTGGCTCACCGCCGAGACCGCGAGCGACACGCCGCCCCCCGCGCTCGTGCACGCGCTCAACGTCGGCCTCGACTTCGCCAACGTCCGCGCCGCCGCGCTCGCCCTCAACACGCACCGCGACCTCCTCCCGCTCGACCCCTACCCGCCCGTCGCCGTCGACCCCGCCGCCGCCCTGCGTGAGCTCGGCGAGCACGTCGCGGAGCTGCGCGCGATGACCGGGCGCTGCGTCAACCCAGGCGACGGCGCGCTCGCCAACATCCACGCGCTCGCCGACACCTATGACGAGATGCTGCCGCTCGCCGGCCGCGCCGACGCGCTCGCCCGCGCCATCTGCCTCACCGGCGTCACCGCCCGCTGGACGAACGCGGGCACGCAGGGCAACTGGCGCACCCCGGACGACTGCCGCACCGCCAAGGCTGCCATCAAGGAAGCGATCGACGCGCTCCGCGAAGCGCGCTCCCGCCTGCGCCAGGACGCCACCGCGCGCCTCGTCGAGTGGCTCGCCCGCTTCGTCACCTTCTACGACGGCCGCCGGCGCGAGGCCGGCAAGGCCGACTTCGACGACCTCCTCATCTGGGCGCGCGACCTCGTCCGCGGCAACGCCGAAGTGCGCGCCTACTTCCAGTCGAAGTACCGCGCCATCCTCGTCGACGAGTTCCAGGACACCGATCCGCTGCAGGTCGAGATGATCGTCTCACTCTGCTCCGAGGGCGATCTCCCGCCCGACTGGCGCGACGCGACCGTCCGTCCGGGGAGCCTGTTCGTCGTCGGCGATCCCAAGCAGTCGATCTACCGCTTCCGCCGCGCCGACATCGCCATGTACGACGCCGTCAAGCGCCGCATCTTCGCCAACGCGCCGCGTCTCATCACGCAGAACTTCCGCTCCGCCCGCCCCATCATCGACTGGGTCAACGGCGCCTTCGAGATCCTCATGCACGAGCGCGAGGGCGTGCAGCCGCCCTACGTGCCGCTCGACCCGCACCCAGACCTCGCCGCCAGCGACGCCGTGACCGTCGTCCGCGCGCCGTCGCCAACCGCCGTCGTCGCCGATATCCGCCGCACGGAGGCGGAGCTGATCGCGTCGCTCATCCGCTCGTCAGTTGCGAGCGCCGCATGGATTGTCCGCGATCGCGACGACAACAGCGCGCGCCCCGCCACCTTCCGCGACGTCGTCGTGCTCGTCCCGTCGCGCACCGAGATCCACATCTACGAGGACGCCCTCGCCCGTGCGGGCGTCCCCTACCGCCACGAGGGCGGCCGCACGTTCTTCCAGCGCCAGGAGGTGCGCGAGCTCATCGCCATCCTGCGCGCCATCGACGATCCCGGCGACGCCGTCGCCACCGTCGCCGCGCTGCGCTCGTCCGCGTTCGGCTGCTCGGACGAGGATCTGCTCCTCTATCGCGTCAACAACGGCGGCTTCAACTTCTTCTCCGTCCGCGACGACGCCGCCGGCCCTGTCGCCGACTCGTTGCGCGCGCTCCGCGACCTCGCACGCAAGCGCCACACCACGCCGCTGCCTGTCCTCGTGCGCGACGTGCTCGACACCACACGCATGGTCGAGTTCGCGATGCTCCAGCCGCAGGGCGAGCAGGTCGCCGCCAACCTCCTCAAGGTGATCGACCAGGCGCGCGCCTTCGCCGAGGCGTCCAACGCCGGCCTCCGCGGCTTCGTCCGCTGGCTGCGCGAAAATACCGAGCGCCAGGCCGACGAGACCGATGCGCCCGTCAGCGAGGAGACCGACGACGTCGTCCGCATCCTCACCATCCATGCCGCCAAGGGCCTCGAGTTCCCCGTCGTCGTCTTCGCCAACATGGGCACGCGCCGCGCCGACCGCACCACCGTCATCGCGGACCGCGAGGCGCGTCATCTCCACGTGAAACTCGGCAAGAGCGCCGACGGCTTCCGCACGCCCGGCTTCGATGCCGCCGCCGATCGCGAAGCCGTCCACGCCGACGCCGAGGACATGCGCACGCTCTACGTCGCCGCCACCCGCGCACGCGACCGCCTCGTCATGCCCTTCGTCGATGTGCCGGCGAAGTCGAGCGACAAAACACCCGACACGCTCAGCGCATGGCTCCGTTCCGCCGGAGCGGATCAGCTCCCGCCGCTCGACACGTCCGCGCTTCCGCCGGTCGACGCCGACCTCCCCGTCTGGCGACGCGAGCCGCCCCAGGCCGCTGTCGACGCGACCGCCGTCATCGAAGAGCGCGGACGCTGGCTCGCCGCCCGCGACGCGCTGCTCGAACGCGCGAGACGGCCGCTTGTCGTGCACACCGCGAGCGCCCTCAAGCCCGAATGGACGCGCGAGGCCCCCGGTGGCGACGACGTCCGCCGCGGCCGCGCCACCGACTTCGGCAGCGCCGTCCACGCCCTCCTCGAGCGCGTCGATCTCGCCGTTCCCACCGTCGATCCGCTCGCGCACGCTATCGCCGAAGAATTCGGCCTCCTCGATCGCGAGCGCGAGATCGCCGATGTCGCCCGCCGTGCCCTCGACAGCGACGCCGTCGCGCGCGCTCGCCGCTCCCCGCGCGTCCTGCGCGAGGTGCCGTTCACGCTCGCCCTCCCGGGCGACATCGCCGGCGTCGCCGAAGGCCGCATCGACCTGCTGTTCGAGGAGGACGGCGCGCTCGTCGTCGCCGACTTCAAGACAGACGCCGTCACCCGCGAAGATGCCGCCGCCCGCGCCGCCTTCTACAAGAACCAGGCCCTCATCTACGCCTGGGCCGCCGCCACCACCACCAACCTCCGCGTCCGCGAAGTCATCTTCATCTTCGCCCGCCCCACCCCCGCCGAGGCGTTCACGTACGCGGTCGACGCGGCGTTCATGGCGGACGCAAAGGCGCTCGTCGGCCGCGAGCCCGTCGCGCAGGACGCCTGACTGCCTGGCGCGTCACCGCACGACTTCGAGCTCCATCCCCTCCGGCCAAAAGTAGGGCGTGCAGGGATCGTCGGTCCACCCGTAACGCCGGTAAAACGACGGAGACTTCCGCAGCAAGCTCGCCCGGTGCGACGCGTGCAGGCGCTCGTCGCCGAGCCATGGCGGCAACGGTGCGTCCGGCGATGCGGCCGCGCGCTCCATGTTGTTGACGAAGCCGCGCCGCACCCACTCGTCGATGCACGCGTTCATGTACAGCCGCAACGCGTCCTCGTACCCCGCCCACATCCGCACCGTCGGGTGACGGCGCCAGCGGTTGCGCGGGTCCGCCAGCGCGTTCAGCACCTGGTACGCCTCCACCCGCTGCTTCCCCAGCCGCCGGTCATCGAGGCAGCGGGCGCAGGCATCGAAGTCGGCGTACGGCACGAAGGTCTGCATACCACCACAGTACGCCGCTGAGCGGGGTCGTGATCAGCGCGCGGTGACGACGCGCCGGTTCGCCGCGCCCCTGTCACGCGCGGGCCCGCGCCTGTAACCTACGCCCATGGCACGCGTGCGATTGAACGAGACGACCGATCTGCCCGAGTCCCACCGCTGGATCTTCGAGCGAATGGAGAGCCGCGGCCTCCCCGTCCTCAACATCTTCCGCGCCCTCAGCCACAGCCCCGAGGCCATGCGCCGCTTCATGAAGTTCGGCAGCTACTTCCTCGATGAGGGCAAGCTCGACCCGAAACTGCGCGAGCTCGCCATCCTCCGCGCCGGCGCCCTCTGCCGCGCGCCTTACGAGTTCTCCCAGCACATCGCCTTCGGCCGCCGCGCCGGTCTCACCGACAGCCAGATCCGCGGTATCCTCGACCCCCACCACGGCCTCTTCGACCCCCGCGAGATGGCCGTCCTCACCTTCGCCGGCGAGCTCACCACAAGCGCCACCGTCTCCGACGCCGCCTTCGACGCCGTCGCCGCATTCCTGTCAACCGAAGAGGTCGTCGAGCTGACCATGGTCACCGCCTACTACAACATGGTCTCCCGCGCCCTCAACGCCCTCGCCGTCGACCTCGACCCACCCGCCGCCGGCGCTCTCGCCGACCTCGGCGTCGAGCTCTAACCCCGACGGTCTCCCCAGGCCGACCCCCTCCGACCTCCGACCTCCCAACCCGAACCTCTCACGCTGCCCCTATGCCGCCTGCTGATTGTTGTCTGTCGTCGCCCGGCCTCCGCCCTCTGCCCTCCCACCTCGGGCCCTACGCGTATTCGACTTCGCCACGCACGTCTTCACCCGCCTCGACCGCCTCGATGAAGTCGAGCACGGCGCGCTTCCACAGCTGCGGGCGGTAGTCGGGCGTCGAGTGCGCGGCCCCGCGGATGGTGGCGAGGCGCGAGTTGCGGATGAGGCGGTGGTCGCGCAGCGCGCACGGGTAGAACATGTCGAACTCGCCGCACGACACGAGCGTCGGCGCGGTGATGAGCGGCGTGCGCTCGATGAGGTCGGGCCGGTCCCGCATCGCCTTTGCGGCGGCGAGGAAGCCCTCCTTCGTCATCACCTCGAGCTTGCGGCGGTTCTTCGCGTCCTGCTCCTCGATCGACAGCTCCGCCATCGCGGCGTACTGGTCGCGCTCGTGGCGATAGCGGATCTCGCGCTCGACCAGCTCTTTCATCCCGTACCGCTCGACGATGTCGATCCAGATGTCGCAGAAGCGGTCGAGCTGCTCATCGATGTGCGCCGTGTCCGGGTCGCCGCCGTTGCCCGCCGTGGTGTCGCAGAGCAGCAGAGAGCGCACGCGCTCGGGAAAGTCACAGGCGAACTGTGCGCTGATCATGCCGCCCATGGAGACGCCGCCAATGTGCGCGCGCTCGATGTCCAGCTTGTCGAGCAGCGCCGCCAGGTCCGCCGCGTACTGCGGCATCGAGAACGTGGCCTCGGGCGGGACGGACGTGAGGCCGTGGCCGCGGACGTCGTAGAGGAGCAGCGTCGTATGTTCGCGGAACTCGTTGATGACGGGCGGCCACTGCGCCGTCGGTCCAGCGAAGCCATGTGACATGACGAGCACGGGCCCGCTGCCGCGGACCTCATACCACAGATCGATGCCGTTGACGCGCGCGATCGGCACGGGTCAGGTGCCGGTCCGCGAGCGGGGATGCGGCGGCGATGGCGCGGCGCTCGGGCCGCTGTCGCGCGGGGTCGGCGGTGCCCACAGCGACTCGCGCGACCGAGCGGGTGCCTGTCGGGTAGCGCGGCGGCGGACGGCGCGCGTCTCGACGGGCGGGAAGGCGGCGTTGAGCGCGGCGGCGCTGAGGACAAAACCCGAGGCGCCGAGCGCCAGGAAAAAGATGATCAGCCACATCGCGAAGAACTCGCCGCCGATGCCCATCGCCGACGGCAGCTCCACCCAGAGAAGAAGGGCGCCGAGGACGAACCAGAGGCCGGTGAAGATGAAAGCGTAGGCGGCCGCGCGATAGTCGACCTGGCGGATCAGTTCCATATCCGAGGGGATCGTAGCACAGCCGGTCAGCGGGTCAGTCGGCCGGTCTGTCACGCATTCAAGTCTGTCGGTGTTTCAGTCTTTCACAATTTCAAGACATCAGCATGTCAGGACTTCCCCATTTCGGCCTTTGCGGCGTTGAGTTGCGGCGGGCCGGGGGTCGGGCCGAGGGCGCGGCTATCTGGCGAGCCAGTCTCGGGCGAACCCCTCCCACTCGTCGGGAGTGGTGGTCCATTCGGCGAAGATGGCGATGCCGACGTTGCGCGTGCGGCCGTCGTCGAGGCGGCCCAGCCCCTTGCGCACGCCGCGCACGCCCGTGCGGATGTTCTCGGCGCGCGCGTTGAACCGCCGCGAGCCGCCATCGTACGTCGGGACACCCATGAAGACGGTGACGTCGTCGCCGACAGCGTCGATGACGCGCTCCGTCTGCCATGCCATGTGCGCGCCGAACAGCGAGGCCGCGGGCAACCCCGAGTCATACGTCATGATGGCCACCTGATCGACGTGCCGCGCGACGTCGCGGAGGAAGTCCTCGGTCGGGTCGTGGTAGCCGGGCAGCAGGAGCCGGATGGCGCGCCGCGCCGATGGGACGAACTCAAGCTGCTCGAGCGCGACGGAGAGCACCGCGCCGCGGGCGCCGGTCAGCGCTCGCGTCCGATCGAGGAGTTCGATGAAGCTCTCGTCGCCCGGGTAGATCGGCTCGATGTCGTAGTGGATGCCCTCGAAGCCCAGCGCGAGCATCTCGCCCGCCGTCCAGACGATGCCGTCGCGCACCGCGGGGTCGTCGAGGTCGAGCGGCCCGCCGCCGCGCTCCTCGATCTGGCCGAGGTAGGCCTGCACGCGGATCTCCGGCGCGTGCCGGCGCATCGCCTCGGTGAATGCCTGCGCGTGCGCGACCCGACCGCCAGGCACGCGGCCGTCGCGCTCGAGCGGGCCGGCGTGGACGAAGACGTCGGAGATCTCGTGGTCGCGCAGCAGATCGGCGAAGGCGCGGTACTCGGCGTCGCTGTGCGGGTCACCCGCCCACGTGTGCGCGGCCCAGAGCGCGTTGACGCCGCGGCTGCGCTGGTCGTCGTCGGGCTCGGCGCGCCACCAGAGCCAGATCGCGAACAGAACGAACACCACGACGAATGCGGCCGCCGTCGCGAGCGGCACGAGCATTCGGGCGAGGCGGAAGAGCAGCGTCACGTCAGGCGCTCACGGGCAGGGACAACAGACCACAAACCCAAGAACCAGGAATCAACCGGCGCCGGGGCACGCGTGGTTCTTGGTTTGTCGTTCTCGATTCGCCTCCTGCCCACGATAAATGACCACTGACCACCGGACGCTGACCGCTGACCGCCGGCTCCGAACTCACAGTCCAAAACTCCTCACTACCTCCCGGCAAAGCGCTTCGATGCCGCGGCGGGCGACCGTGATCGTGCGGACGCCCGCGACCGGCGCCTCGGTGTAGAGGTCCGAGACCGCGTGCCGGAGGGGCGTCGATCCCCAGATGACGACGACGTCCGAACGGCGCATGTTGGCGATGGCATCGCGCTGGGAGTGCGAGTGCGAGGTTCCGTCGACGAACTGCAGCGCGATGCCCCCGCCCCCGAGGAGCGCGCGCAGCTCGGTCTGCTGCGTCGCGGTGCCGCCGACGACGAGCACGCGACGCGCGTTCGCGCGGAGCAACGATGACCGCGCGGCCAGCGCGGCGCGGCGGTTGTTCGATCCGCCGCAGACCTCGCACGAGGCGGCGGACGTGACGCGCACCGGCCGGCGCACTGCGCGCGCGCTGTTCTTCGGGCCATTGCGCGACGGCGCCGGCGCGTCCGCGACAGCCCAGCCGGACGTGTCACCGGAGGCGGCGAGACGCGCGCACTCGTCGCTGCACACCCGCACCAGCGCCGCAGCGATCGCCTTGCGGGCGCCCTCCGCTTTATAGGCGGCGATGGCGCGCTTGCCCGCGCGCGTCAGGGCGGCCGATTCGAGCACGCCCCGCGCGGCGGCCATCGACGCGGGCGAGGTGAAGCCGATCGATCGCAGAAGCTCGTCGATGGCGATAGCGTCATCTGGTGGCATGCGCCCATAGTACCGGCCGGCCGCGTAGGTAAACGCGCCGCGACGGCGGGCGGTGGCGGACAGCGGTGCAAGGGCATGTGGGTGCGGACAGGTCTAAGAGGCAATTATCCCCTTGACTCGCCAGCGTCTATCGCCTTCTTCAGGGCTCCTTCGATGGTCAGCGCGTGAAGGCTTAGGGTTTCCCTCGTGTCCTGTTCGGTCATATCGGTAACTCAGTGCACCCGCCGTGCTTTTGCACTATGAACACAAATGGCCGTGGCGTGATGTTCGCTCTCTGAACAATGTTATCGTACCCACGGGCAAATACCCGCATTGATTCCCATCGTGGTGCCTCTGCTCCCCAAAGGTAGAACGCCCCGATGCCATGCTGCTTGATGGCCGCTAGCTCACTCGGATTCTTGTGATAGCTGTAATCTTGACCGATTACAAACCAACCCCACCGGCCGATATCAGGAAGCCAGATGTCGTCATGGAGGTCACTCGCGAAGTGCTCTTGATGGTAGGTGATCTCGGTTGGGCACTTTAGCCGCTTGAGTGACTGCGGGATTTCAATCCCCAAGCTCCTGTCAAAGAAGAGAATCACGCAGCATCAGGGATACCCTCAAACGTGAGTGCCTCGACAACCTCATGACGCTCCAAGCCGAAGTCTCGCATCAATTCCTCAATCGACTCCCCAGCGTTGGCGCGCCCCCGAAGCGCCCATGTTGGAATCCCCCTAACGGTTGGAGCGCCGAATGCCACGCGCGGGTCTATCCGAACCGGTGATTCACGACCGGCTACATGCCAAACGACGGCAAGCCCCGCCTCATACTCGAACTCCATAAACCTGTTCTCTACCTCGGGCTGCCAAGCGATTTGACCTGACGCACTAGCGATGATTAGGCGGTTCAGGTCGCTATCTTCCTCAACGGACGCCAAATCCAAGATCACGTCTACACCGTCTGTCTTCAGCCGGTACTCAGCGAATGGAAACTCGGCTTCGAATGTCTGTGCAAGGTACGCGCGGGCATCCCTTAGTTTCGCGAGGGGGACGCCGAAATTGCGGAAGGTTGCGACGAATGCTACCTCCACCAACTGCATGTAGGACAACTGCGTGCGGCGCTCCCGCCCTGGAAGCGTGGGGCCAACCTTGCTGGTGCTGTGATACCAGTAAGCTACGCGCTGAGGATTCGTCTTTGCGAAGCGTGCAGCATCAGAAACCGTGTACGCGGGAAGATAGAGGCGACGTCGCCACGCATCAGACAATGGGAGTTGAGTGACGGGCATGATTGGATTACCTCGACCGTTCTAGAATCAACGGTCTGACGGTCGATTCCATTCGGTCAAAGCCCTGCGCGGCGGGCAGCCACCTTGCTCCCCGCGCTCCTGCCCCGTGGGCGTTTCAGACCGCTAGTATAGGCGGTCTTGCTACTGTCCCTCTACCCCATTTCCTCGTATGATCGCGCCCGCAGAAGGGAGGCGCGATGAATGAGACGGGTGGCCTATCCAGACGAGCGGATCAATAGCATCCTCACCGGTATCGAGAAGGTGAATCTCGAAGTAATTGCCGATCAGGAGTTCATCGAGCAGGACGTGTACCTCGATGGTCGGCATTTCAAGAACTGCGCATTCATCAAGTGCCGCATGTTCATCAAGCTGGGATACTTCTTCATTGAAGGGCCGCGTATCCAGCTAGACGGATGCACGTTCAATATGGACGGCCCTGCTGGACGAGTGCATCAGTTTGTGGAGACGGTGAAGCGGATGCAGGGCCAATGATGAACACGTTACCTCGAATCACTAGCTCCTGAGCATTCTCAATATGCCGCCGCGTTCGCAATGCGCTTCACCCTATCCTGCTATCCGTGGGTGTGCAAAAGGGCAGATCCGTCTAAAGACCTGTCCCCACAACGAACTAGACAACGCGGACAGGTCCAAATAACTGTGCCTACGAGCGAGTGCTCGTTGTTGGCTAGTCCGTGAGAGCGATCACGTGGGGTCCGTCGCGCGCCACCAGTCACGCTTGACGGCGACCGGCCGGAAGCCCAGCGCAGCGTACATGTCTTTCGGCGTGTCGTCGACGTCGGCGGTGATGACGATCGGGCCGGAGCCGGCGCGGCGGCACGCGTCGACGCAGTGATGGATGAGCGCGGTGGCGATCCCGCGATGGCGCCACGCGGGATCGACGAACAGATCCTCGACCTGCGCCATGCCGTCGACGCCGGGCAGCGTCGAGAAGTAGCCACGCGCCTCGCCGCTCTCGTACGCGAGGTAGTACTGCGCGGGCGGGCACTTGAGACGTCGCGAGCGCGCCATCCGCAGCCCGACGTCCGGCGCTGGCGTCTGTCCCAGGCGCTCGCGCGCCTCCGCCCAGTCGAGCGCGTGCAGGCGCTCGAACGCGGCCCAGTCGTCCTCGGACGCGACGGGGCGGATGTCGAACTGGCGCGGCGTCCCCTCGAGCGCGCCCTCGAGCATCAGCACGAGCGTCGCGCGCGACTGATAGCCGTCGAGCGCGAGGCGCGCCTCGAACGCCGGCGGCGTGCGGAAGTCGGTGTGATAGGCGCGGTGCGGCGCGTGCGCGAAGGTCTCGTCCGCGCGCGCGAGGAGCGCGTCGACCTCATCCGGCGTGGATGCGGTGACGTGCGAGACGTGGTTGGCGTCGCGGATGTCGGGGTAGGCGATGTTGCGGACGAACCGCGCGCACGCGTCGATGAACGACTCGTTGCCGAGGAGGAACTGCGCCTCGTTCACGTCGAGCGCGCGCGCAGCGAGGTCCGTGGTCATCGCGCGGTCCGACATCCTGAAGTCCGAAGTGCTGCCGCCCTGAAGAGCAGAATTCCTGTAGTCCTCACACCCTGCGTCGTTAGCGCTCGTCCAGCGCGACGTACGGGCGCGTGCGGTAGCCGGTGTAGATCTGGCGCGGCCGCGCGATCTTCTGCTCCGGATCCGTGATCATCTCGCGCCACTGCGCGACCCAGCCGGCCGTGCGCGGGATGGCGAAGAGCACGGGGAACATCTCGACCGGGAAGCCCAGCGCCTGGTAGATGATGCCCGAGTAGAAGTCGACGTTGGGGTACAGCTTCCGCTGTATGAAATAGTCGTCCTCGAGGGCGATGCGCTCGAGCTCGAGGGCGATGTCGAGGAGCGGGTTGCGGCCGGTCACCTCGAAGACCTCTTCGGCCGTGCGCTTGATGATCTTGGCGCGGGGGTCGTAGTTCTTGTACACCCGGTGGCCGAAGCCCATCAGGCGGCCTTCGCCGGACTTGAACTTCTTCACGAACTCGGGCACGCGCTTCTTGTCGCCGATCTCCGTGAGCATGTGGATCACTTCCTCGTTGGCGCCGCCGTGGAGCGGGCCGTAGAGGGCCGCCGCGGCCGCGGCGGTGGCGCTGTACGGGTCGGGGCGGCTGCTGCCGACGGAGCGCATGGCGTTGGTGCTGCAGTTCTGCTCGTGGTCGGCGTGGAGGATGAACAGCACGTCGATGGCGCGCTCGAGGACGGGGTCGGGCTTGTACTCCATCTGCCCCATGCGCCAGAGCATGTTCAGGAAGTTGCCCGGGAACGAGAGGCTGTTGTCCGGGTAGACGTAGGGCATACCGCGGTTGTGCCGGTAGCAGAAGGCGGCGAGCGTCGGCATCTTGGCGATCAGGCGCCAGGTCTGCAGCTCGCGCGATGCTTCGTCGTCGACCTCGCGCGCCTCGGGGTAGAAGGTCGAGAGCGCGCCGACGGTGCCGACGAGCATGCCCATGGGATGGGCGTCGTAGCGGAAGCCTTCGACGAACTTCTTGATGTTCTCGTGGACCATCGTGTGGTAGGTGATGTTGTGCACCCACTCGTCCAGCTGCTGCTTGTTGGGCAGCTCGCCGTAGATGATCAGGTACGCCGTCTCGAGGTAGGTGCTGCGCTCGGCGAGCTGCTCGATGGGGTAGCCGCGGTACTCCAGGACGCCCTTGTCGCCGTCGATGAACGTGATGGCGCTCCGGCACGACGCAGTGTTGGTGAAGGCAGGGTCGTAGGACATGAGGCCGAAGTCGTCGTCGGCGGCCTTGATCTGACGGAGGTCCATAGCGCGGATGGTGCCGTCGGTAATCGCGATCTCGTAGGTCTTGCCGGTGCGGTTATCGGTGACCGTGAGGGTGTCGGCGGGCATGGCGCGGCTCCTTCGTCGGACGTGCGGTCGCCGTTCGTGGCGATTGGTCGTGTCTATCGGGAGTATAGCCGCAGGGGCCCGCGGCCGAACCCGCGGACCAGACACGAGCAACGGAGCGGGGGATGTCAGGACTTCACGGCTTCACTGGCGCTCCTTGCGTTGCGGCGATGAGTGGGGACGCGGCAAGCATGGACCCAGAACTCTTCAGGTGACAAGCCGTCAGGAGCCCTTTTGTGAGGGGCGTTACTCGTGTTCGTGGGCGGACCGTCGAAGACGGATCCCAGGCGCCCCTGCGACTGTTGCGCGAGCTTGATTTAGAATCGCCGCATCGACGTCAAAAGGGAGGGATGAGATGGAGTACCGGAACCTGGGGAACTCGGGGTTGCAGGTGTCGCTTGTCGGGCTCGGCTGCAACAACTTCGGGATGCGCATCGACAAGGCGCAGACGCAGGCGGTGGTGGAGAAGGCGCTCGAGCTGGGCGTGAACTTCTTCGACACCGCCGACGTGTACGGGAACCGCGGCCAGTCGGAGGAGTTCCTCGGAGCCGCGCTGCACAACCGGCGGCGCGACGTGATCATCGCCACCAAGTTCCGCAGCCCGATGGGCGAGGGCCCGCTGTGGGCCGGCGCGTCCCGGCGCTACATCTTCGATGCGGTCGACGCGTCGCTGCGGCGGCTGCACACCGACTACATCGACCTCTACCAGGTGCACGCGCCGGACCCGTCGACGCCGATCGAGGAGACGATGCGCGCGCTCGACGACCTGGTGCGCGCGGGCAAGGTGCGCTACGCCGGCTGCTCCAACTTCACTGGATGGCAGGTGGTGGAGGCACAGTGGGTGGCGAAGACGTCGAACGCCACGCCATTCATCTCGGCGCAGAACCAGTACAACCTGCTGGAGCGCCGCATCGAGCGGGAGCTGGTGCCGGCGTGCCAGAAGTACGGGCTGGGGGTGCTGCCGTACTTCCCGCTGGCGAGCGGGTTCCTGACGGGGAAGTATCGCCGGGGCGAGGCGCCGCCGGCGGGGACGCGGCTGGCGCTGATGGGGCCGCGGGCGCAGCAGGCGCTCACCGACGAGAACTTCGACCGGCTGGAGAAGCTGGAGGCGTTCGCGTCTGCGCGCGGCAAGACGATGGTGGACCTGGCGATCGGCTGGCTGGCGTCGCAGCCGTACATCTCGAGCGTCATCGCGGGGGCGACGCGCCCCGAGCAGGTGGAGACGAACGTGCGGGCGGCGGAGTGGCGGCTTTCGGCGGAGGAGATGGCGGAGGTCGACGCGATCACGCGGCGGTGAGTGCCGGAAGCGGGACGCGGGAGGCGCCTGATCTGAGACGCCGGAACCGGCGCGTTATTACGTGGCTTCGAGGTCGAGGGCGTACCAGACGGATTCGAAGTCGCCGCGGAAGTTGTGGCCGACGTCGCGGAAGCCGAGCCGCTCGTACATGGCGCGCGCGGGGATCTGCGCCGCCGTCGTGTGGAGGTACAGCACGCGCAGGCCCTGCGCGCGGCACCACTCGATCACCACATTCGTGAGCGCGGTGCCGATACCTGTGCGCTGCGCTTCGGGCGCGACGCGCAGGCGGCGCAGCTCGGCGATGCCGTCGCGCCTGTGCCAGTCGTCGCGGGGCGGCGCGCTGCCCGGCATGAATCGCGTGCGCACGCCGACCATACCGGTGACAGCGCCTTCGCTGACGGCGACCCAGAAGGCGGCGTACCACCGGCCGATGTCGCGGATGTCGTCGGGCTCGGGCTGCGGGGGTGACCAGCCGGCGCCGCTCTCACGCGCGCGGGCGGCGCGATCGCGCATGGCCTGCACTTCGGTGGCGTCTTCGGGGCGGTAGACCTCGACGCGGTGTTCGAGCGCCTCGATCGCGTGCTGGTCCGCGGGTTCGTAGGGGCGGATGGTGAAGCGCAAAGGCATGAACGTCAGGATAGCGCCGGGGAGGCGTGGCCTACTGGTCGGGCGGCAGAGGCCTGCGCTGGGTAGAAGCTGGAAGCGGGGGAGAGAGAAGCAGGATCGGGATGTTGACGTGACGAGTTGGTTGTCCGGGCTGGTGTTCGTCGCGCTGTGCGCCGCCATCGCGGCGCTCGTGGCCGGGTGTAGTGATGACACTCCGCCTGTGGGTGGGACGCTATCGCCGGACGTGTCGTCGACCGCTGGCATCGTTCCGCACGGCGCGGCGTCACCGACGTTTGTCGTGCGGCCGGAGCGGCGGACGGGCGGGTGGCTCGTGCACGTGCGTGACGGCGACATCGTGGTGAGCGCGCTCGACGGGAGCGATGAAGTCACGCTCAGCCTCCCCGGGAATGCGCCGCACCGCGCCGGGTTCGGGGGCGTCGCGGACATCGGCGGTACGCGCTGGCTCTACTTCGCGACGCAGCTCTCGCAGCGGGGCACGGGCACGGACTTCCCGATCGGCGAGTATGCGCTCGTGCGCGCGCCGCTCGGCGAAAGCGCTGTCGAGGAGGTGATGCGCTTTGAGGCGCTCGCCGGCAGCGGTCGCGGGCAGGCATGGATTGCGCCGGACGGATCGCGTGTGCTGCATCGCGGGATGGACGAGATCGTGGTCCGTGATCTCGTGACGGGCAGTTCGAGCGTGCTGTTCGACGGGTCGTGCGCGGAACAACCGAACACGAAGTGCGAGATGTACGGCTCGCCGATGTTCTCGCCGACGGGCGACGCGATGATTGCGAAGCATCACTACTACGAGACCTCGAGCGCTGCCTTCGCATCGCCCGTGACGTCGACGGATGCGCGTGAGCTGCGCGAGTACGGCGGTGAGCTCCAGGCATGGTCTCCGGACGGCGGCACGTTCTGCACGTACTCAGTCGCGTTCGTGCCCGCGGGCGTCTGGCTCGTCGACGCGCGGACGCTGGCGGCGGAGGACCTTTCGCGGCGCTTCGCGGAGGGGACGCAGATCGAAGGGTGCTGGCCCGGGCCCGGCGCCATGGTCGCGGTCATGTTCAGGCCGGCAGGAGACGTGGGTTTCGCGCCGAGCGTGGCGATCTTCGCGCCGGGTTCGCGGGAGCGAGCGCACACGTTCACGCTACCGGACTTCTGGCGGATTGAGGGCTGGCTAACCCATGGTTCGGGGCTCGTAGTGAGCAAGTCGAACAACTGCACGCCGTGCAACCCGGACGAGCCCCTCGTCGCTACCGTGACGTTCGATGGCGGCATGCATGCGTTGCCGTTCCGCGTGGCGACCACGGCGACGAGCGAGCGCGATACGTCATTCGTCCTGGCCATCGTCGCCGACCAGGCAACCGCGCCGGAGTAACGCTAGCGGGTGACGGCGGCGGGAAGGGTGATCACGGCGGCGGTGCGGGCGGATGCGACGAGCGCCTCGGCGGCGGCCATGGCGGCGAGGGCGTCGTCGGGGGAGACGGGAGCGGGTGCGCGTTCGCGGACGGCGGCGACGAACGCCTCGAGCTCGACGCGCAGGGGCTCGCGCTTTTCCACTTCTATATCGTGCCGCGGGCCTTCGGTCACGCCCTTAGCGTGACGCGCGGCCCAGCCGGCGGGCTCCTCGTGCTGGTGGTAGTCGTTCTCGAAGAATGTGAGGCTGCGCGCCAGGTAGTCGACGACGAACATGCCGCGCTCGCCGAGCACGGAGAGCTGGCGGATCTTCGTCGGGGTGAGCCAGTTAACGTCGAGCACGCCCACGACGCCGTTCGCGAAGCGCAGCGTGCCGAGGAGCATGTCTTCGTGGTCGGTGTTGATGCGCTGCTCCGTCTCGGCGTGCACGCGGACGATGTCGCTCTGGAGCAGGAAGCGCATGACGTCGATGTCGTGGGGGGCGAGGTCGAGCGCGACGCCGACGTCGCGGACGCGCTGCGGGAAGGGGCCGACACGGCGCGCGTGCACCTGGAAGATGCGACCGAGCTCGCGCTGGTCGAGCCGGCGCTTGAGCTCGAGCACGGCGGGATTGAAGCGCTCGATGTGGCCGGTGGTGAGGATGACGCCGGCCTCGCGCGCGAGGTCGCGAAGCCGGCGGCCTTCGTCGATGGTCGCCGCGAGCGGCTTCTCGACGAGCAGCGGGATGCGGCGCTCGATGGCGGCGGCGGCGACGTCGAGGTGCGCGCGCGTCGGCACGCAGACGGAGACGACGTCTGGCCGCTCCTCGTCGAGCATCTCGGCGTAGTCGGCGTATGCGTGCGTCTCGCGCGGGAGGTCCGCGGCGTGGATGCGGGCGGCGTCGGTGTCAGCGACGGCGGCGAGGGCGACGTGGGGCATGTGCGCGTAGACGCGGGCGTGGTTCGCGCCCATGGCGCCCAGGCCGATGACGGCGGCGCGCAGCGTCGGGACGTCGGTCATGCGTCGCATTGTAGTGGGTGACTGGAGGGGACGTAGCCGCGGAGCTTCAGCTCCGCCCCAACACATCGAACCGGGAACTACCGGGGCGGGACAGCAACCCGAAGACAGCAAACAACGACGACGTCAGCAGTCAGCCGTCCCGGGAGGCTGGACGCGACGGGGGCGTGCGCCATGACAGACCGGGGCCGGCGGATCGACGTTGAGAAAGGGCGGGCGTAGACTTGTGGGCGCTGCGTCCGCGTCGGTCGCGGGCGGCGCATCGCGGTGGGCGGATTCCTGAAAGGACGGAGAGATGAAGGCGGCGGTTTTTCATGGCGCGCATCAGCCGTTGACGGTCGAGGACGTCGAGATCGACGCGCCAATGCCGCGCGAGGTGCTCGTGCGGACGGTGGCGAGCGGCGTCTGTCACAGCGACCTGCACTTCGTCGAAGGGCTGTACCCGATGGCGGCGCCGGCGATCCTCGGGCACGAGGCATCGGGCATCGTCGAGGCGGTGGGCGAGCAGGTGACCTACGTAAAGCCCGGCGATCACGTCATCGCCTGCCTGTCGGTCTTCTGCGGGTCGTGCGAGCAGTGCACGACGGGGCACCCCAACCGCTGCACCAGCCGCGAGAACCAGCGCTCGCCGGAGATGCCGCCGAAGCTCCGGCAGGGCGAGACGCCGGTCTACCAGTTCGCGAACGTCGGCGGCTTCGCCGAGAAGATGCTGCTGCACGAGAACGCCGTCGTGAAGATCCGCGAGGAGATCCCGCTCGACCGGGCGGCGCTGATCGGCTGCGGCGTGGTGACCGGCATGGGCGCCGTGATGAATACGGCGAAGGTCGAGCCGGGCACGACGGTGGCCGTCTTCGGCGCGGGCGGCATCGGGCTGTCGGTGATCCAGGGCGCGCGCATCGCTGGCGCGCGCAAGATCATCGCCGTGGACATGGTCGAGTCAAAGCTGGCGACGGCGAAGGAGTTCGGAGCGACGCACGTGGTCGACGCGTCATCGCGCAACCCCGTGCAGGCCGTGAAGGACATCACGGACGGCGGCGTCGACTACGCGTTCGAGGCGATCGGCCTGAAGCAGACGGCGGAGCAGGCGTTCGAGTGCCTGGGCATCGGCGGCACGGCGACCATCATCGGGATGATCCCGTTCGGGACGAAGATCGAGCTCGACGGCTGGAGCTTCCTGCAGGGTGAGAAGAAGATCCAGGGCAGCATGATGGGGTCGAACCGCTTCCGCGTCGACATGCCGCGCTACATCGAGTTCTACGAGCAAGGGCGGCTGAAGCTGGACGAGATGATCAGCCGCAAGGCCGGCCTCGCGGACGTGAACGACGCCTTCCGCGCGATGAAGGACGGCGAGGTGAACCGCACGGTGATCACGTTCGACTAGTAGTCCGTCGGTCTTTTCAGTCGGTCAGACGTGAGGTCGGTCATGAGCGAGAGGATGACGCCGCGGGAGTTTCATGAGTCGCAGGGAGTGGAGGACTGGCGCGTGCTCGGCGATGGGGCGTGCGCGTTCTTCCGGACGGCTTCGTTCGCGGCGGCGGCGAGGTTCGTGCAGGCGATCGGCGCGCTGCCGCACGTCGAGGACCATCCGCCCGACGTGGACGTGCGACATGACGGCGTGACGGTGCGTCTGATCACGGTCGCGAATGACTATTACGGGATGAGCCGGCGCGACGCGGAGCTTGCGCTGCAGGTATCGGCGGTAGCGCGCGAGCATGGGCTCGCGGCCGATCCGTCGGCCGTGCAGAGCGTGCTCGTGGTGCCGGGCGCGCCCGTGATCGCCGACGTGATGCCGTTCTGGCGGGCCGCGCTCGCGTATGAGCCGCGCCCCAACAGCTCTGACGAAGACCTGGTCGATCCCCATGACCGCGGCCCCGCGTTGTGGTTCGAGACGATGGAGGAGCCGCGCGCGGACGGCGGCGGCGCCGTCCACGTGGCGGTGTGGGTGCCGTACGAGCAGGCGGAGGCACGCGTCCACGCGGCGTTGGCCGCGGGAGGACGGATGGTGCGCGACCAGTTCGCGCCGCGATGGTGGACGCTGGCCGATGCGGCGGGGAACGAGGTGGACGTCTCGACGACGATGGGGCGCGAGTGAGACGGCGTTGTTGATGTCGCTGACGCGGAGAGGCCTCCCGTGCGGGAGGCCTCTCTGGTTTGCGCGTGATGCAGCAGTAGCCGCGATGCGTCAGTGCTGCTCGACGGGGGTATCGGCGCGCTCGACGGCGACGTCACCGCGCTCGCCGGTGCGGACGCGGATCGCCTGTTCGACGGGCATCACGAAGATCTTGCCGTCGCCGATGTTGCCGGTCCACGCCGCCTGCTGGATGATCGCGATCACCTCGTCGGCGCAGTGGTCGGGCACGACGGTCTCGAGTTTCACCTTCGGCAGCATGTCGACGGAATACGGCTGGGCGCCGCGGCCAGCGTGGACAATGCCCTTCTGAGCGCCGCGCCCCGTGACGCCGACGATGTTCAGCCCGAGGTAGCCCTTGTCAGAAAGTGCGTGCTTGACGTCGTCGAGCTTCTCCGGCCGGATGATCGCTTCGATCTTTTTCACGTTGCTCTCCCTGGCTAACCGGCGTGGCCGGTGGTTTGCCGAGCCGGCGCCTGGTGCGCGGGCTGCGCGATCGGTAGTTCGGTGTGGACGGGGATCGCCTCCGGGATGCCGAGCACGGGACCGCTGCCGCCGAAGATGTACGCGCGTTCGCCGTGCTGGGAGACGTCGAGGCCGGCGACCTCGTCCTCCTCATTGACACGGATGCCGACCGTCAGGTCAAGCGCCTTGAGGATGGCGAACGTGACGATGAACGAGTACGGCGCAACCACGGCGACGCCGACGGCCTGGCGGCCGAGCTGCTCCAGCCCGCCGCCGGCGGTGAGGCCATCGACGCCCAGCGTCTGGCCCGCGACCGCGACGGTGAAGATGCCGGTCGCGAGCGCGCCCCAGAGCCCGCCGACTCCGTGCACGGCGACGACGTCGAGCGAGTCGTCGATGTTGGTGCGGGTGCGCCACTGGACGGCGAGGAAGCAGACGATGCCAGCAACGGCGCCGATGCCGATCGCCTCCATCGGCTGGACGTACCCCGAGGCGGGCGTGATGGCGACGAGACCGGCGACCGCGCCCGCAGCGGCTCCGACGACGCTGGGCTTCCCCGACATCCACCAGCTCATGCCGACCCACGTCAGGGCGGCGGCCGCAGCGGCGGTGTTGGTGACGGTGAAGGCGTTGGCGGCGACGCCGTTGGCGGCGCCCGCGCTGCCCGCGTTGAAGCCGAACCACCCGAACCAGAGGATGCCCGTGCCGAGGAGGATCATCGTGATGTCGTGCGGCTCCATGGGCTCTTCCTTGTAGCCCTTGCGCCGGCCGAAGACGAAGGCGGCGGCGAGCGCGGCGGCCCCGGCGTTCACGTGGATCGCGGTGCCGCCCGCGAAGTCGAGCGCCTTGACGTCGGCGAGGAGCCAGCCTTCGACGTCGAAGACCCAGTGCGCGACGGGCGCGTAGACGAGGAGGGACCAGGCGACCATGAAGACGAGGAAGGGGCCGAACTTCGCGCGCTCGGCGAAGGCGCCCGTGATCAGCGCGGGGGTGATGATGGCGAACATGGCCTGGAAGATCATGAACGCCTCGTGCGGGATGCCGGTGCCCGCCTGTGAGTCGCCCGCGGGGCCGACGCCGCTGAGACCGAAGTGGTCGAGGTTGCCGATGATGCCCCAACCCTCGACATCCGGCCCGAAAGCGAGCGAGTAGCCGATGACGACCCAGGCGACGCCGACGAGCCCCATGACGATGAAGCTCTGCATGAGCGTGCCGAGCACGTTCTTGTTGCGGACGAAGCCGCCGTAGAAAAACGCCAGCCCCGGCGTCATGAACAGCACGAGCGCCGCGGCGGCGAGAACCCACGCGGTATCGCCGGAGTTGATCCCCTCAGGCATGATGTCTCCCTCCCTGTGCGAATGGCATGCGGATGCGGGGAGGGTATAGGGGCCGTGTTACGGCTGCGTTTCGTGGGGGTGATCGGTCGGTTACGGGCCGGCGGTGATCACGGGCCGAGCGCTTCCGCAATCGGACCGCGCGAGGCCGTCCACGCGGGCGGCGGCGAATACTCAGGCGTGGGCGTGGCATTCGACGAACCGGCGACCAAAAGCTGGTACACCCCGCACAGGCAAATCATGTCGACGTCCTTGCTCAGTCGGTCGTCGTCAAGGACAGGTTGGGCCCCACCACATGAACACGATGGAAAAGGCGAGAAACACGAGCGGCGGGAGCGAGCGCACGATCGCGCCGATGTTCCGACGCTGCGGTTCGACGTGTCAAGTGGCGGCGTGAGAGCGACGCACACGCCCACGAGCCGCGGCAGTGCGCAAGGCGCCCCGCCGCCTTCGCCGCCGGCCCCCCGTCACGACCGTTCCGGCCCCCTAACCCACCGGCCCGACATCCCCTCGCCCCAGCCGACCCTTTCCATCGTCCATCGTCGATCGTCCATCCTCAATCCTCCACCCATCGTCCATCCGCAATCCTCCACCCGCGCCGCCTCCAGCGGCCCTTGACAGCCACACCCAACGCCCCGTACCATGAGTCCGACCCCCTCCCGGGGGGTATGGGGGACACCATGCAGACCGACACCAAAGCCGACGTCCTCAAGCGTCTCTCCTTCATCGAAGGCCACCTCGCCGGCGTCCGCCGCATGGTCGAGGCCGACAAGTACTGCGTCGATGTCCTCAAGCAGACCTACGCCATCCGCCGCGCCATCGAGAAGATGGAGGCGAAGATGCTCGACGGCCACCTCCACACCTGCGTCGTCGAGGGCATCCGCGAAGGCCGCGATGACGAAGTCCTGACGGAGCTCTCCGAGCTCTACGAGATGGCAGGGAAATGAGTGGTGAGTCGTGAGTCGTGAGTGACAGGGCCATACCCTTGGGTCCAAGTTCTTCGTCCTTCGCCCACAACCCAGCGACCGTTGACAAACACAAGAAAGGATCCACCAATGCCAAAGACACTCATCTTCGACGTGAAAGGCATGACCTGTGACAACTGCGTCCGCCACGTCACGCAGGCAGCGCAGAACGTCGCCGGCGTCACCAATGTCCGGGTGAGCCTCGCCGAAAACGCCGCCCGCGTCGAGGGCGACTTCGACGAGAAGGCCATCATCGAAGCCATCGAAGAAGAAGGCTACGAAGCCACCGTCAAGGCCACCGCAAGCTGACCGGCTGACCGACTGAAAGACCGAAAGACTGAAAGACTTCCACCACATGGCGACGACACAGAGCACGACAACACTCGATATCTCAGGCATGACGTGCGCCTCCTGCGTCCGCCGCGTCGAACGCGCGCTCGGCAAGGTCGAAGGCGTCGAGTCGGCGAACGTCAACCTCGCCTCGGAGCGCGCCACCGTCGTCGCCGAAGCCGGCGTCGATGTCGACGCGCTCGTCGCCGCCGTCGAGAAGGCCGGCTATGCCGCGCGCATCGCCCAGGAGCGCGAGGACCGCAAGAGCGAGCGCGCCCGCTACGCCCGCCGCACCCTCTTCGAGGTGATCTTCGGCGCCGTGCTCGCCATCCCCGTCGTCGTCCTGGCGATGGCGATGGACATCGCCGGTATGCATATCTTCGACAACGCGCGGCTGCACGCGTGGCTTGTGCTCGCGCTCGCCACGCCGATCCAGCTCGTGCTGGGATGGCGCTACTACAAGGGCAGCTACGCCTCGTTGCGCCACCTCAACCCGAACATGGACGTCCTGATCGCCCTCGGCACGACCGTCGCCTACGTCTTCAGCGCCTGGGTCGTCATCACCGATCAGCCGTACCAGATGTTCTTCGACGTCTCCGCGGCCGTGCTCGTCTTCATCACCATGGGCAAGTACTTCGAGGAGCGCTCGAAGGGCGCGGCCTCGGCTGCCATCGAGAAGCTGCTCGACCTCTCGGCGAAGACCGCGCGCGTCGTGCGCGACGGCGCCGAGGCCGAGATCCCCATCGAGCACGTCCGCATCGGCGACATGGTCGTCGTCCGCGCCGGCGAGAAGATCCCCGTCGACGGCGTCGTCCGCGACGGCCACAGCGCCATTGACGAGTCGATGATCTCCGGCGAGTCGATCCCCGTCGAGAAGCGCCCGGGCGACCGCGTGATCGGCAGCACCATCAACCAGAACGGCCTCCTCCGCATCGAGGCGACCGCCATCGGCGCCGACACCACGCTCGCCCAGATGGCGCGCATGGTCGAGGAGGCGCAGGGCTCGAAGGCGCCCATCCAGCGCCTCGTCGACCAGGTCGCCGCCGTCTTCGTCCCCGTCGTCATCGTCATCGCCGCCGGCACCTTCGCCGGCTGGGGCTTCGGCGGTGACTGGATCGACGCCATGCGCGCCGCCGTCGCCGTGCTCGTCATCGCCTGCCCGTGCGCGCTCGGCCTCGCCACGCCCACCGCCATCATGGTCGGCACCGGCATCGGCGCCGAGCGCGGCGTGCTCATCAAGAACGCCGAGGTGCTTGAGCGCGTGCGCGGCCTCGACGTCGTCGTCCTCGACAAGACCGGCACGCTCACCGAGGGCCGCCCGCAGGCCACCGAAGTCCGCCCGACCGTCATGCTCTCCGAGCAGCAGTTCCTCACGCTCGTCGCCGCCGCCGAGCAGGGCAGCGATCACCCGCTCAGCCGCGCCATCGTCGACGCCGCCGTCGAGTCCGGCTACACCCTGCCCGCCGCATCGGCGTTCGAGTCGCTGACCGGCCGCGGCGTCGCCGCCACCGTCGACGGCAAGCGCATTGCCGCCGGCAACGCGCGGCTCATGGAAGAGCAGCACGTCGCCATCGACGGCGACGCACGCGACGAAGCCGCGCGCCTCGAAGAGCTCGGCCGCACCGCCATCTACGTCGCTATCGACGGCGCGCCTGCCGGCGTCATCGGTATCGCCGACGAGATGAAGAAGAACGCCGCGCGCGCCGTCCACGCGCTGCACAACCTCGGCCTGCGCGTCATCATGCTCACCGGCGACAACGAGCGCGCGGCCCGCGCGGTCGCCGATGCCGTCGGCGTGCGCGAGTGGCGCGCGCAGGTCCGCCCAGAGGACAAGCTCGAGCTTGTCCGCTCGCTGCAGGCGCAGGGGCTCCGCGTCGCCATGGTCGGCGACGGGATCAACGACGCGCCCGCGCTCGCCCAGGCGGACATCGGCATCGCCATGAGCACCGGCACCGATGTCGCCATCGAGGCGGGCGACATCACGCTGCTCAACGGTGACATCTCAAAGGTGGCGGAGGCGATCGCCCTCAGCCGCGAGACGCTGACGACGATCAAGCAGAACCTGGTCTGGGCGTTCGGCTACAACGTGCTCGCCATCCCCATCGCCGCCGCCGGCCTGCTCAACCCGATCATCGCCGGCGCCGCCATGGCGTTCAGCTCCGTCTCCGTCATGACGAACAGCCTGCGCCTGCGTTCCAAGGCCCGCAAGATCGCCCGCGAGAGCGGAAACGTCTACGTGCCCTCGCGCCAGGCCGGCGTCGCCAGCGTCACCCGCGGCCCCGCGCTCGCCATGGGCGCCGCCGCCCTCATCCTCATCATCCCGCTCATCACCTTCACCGGCTTCGACCGCGGCTGGTGGGGCGATGATGGCGGCGCCGGCGGCTCGCACAACCAGGGCCACGAAGCGCCGTCGCAATAGCGTCGATCATCGGCGCAGGCCTCGTTCGCACTTTAGGGCGTCACGCCACAAGAGATCCCGTGTACGGGCGCAGGGCCATGCGCCTCTACGTGCTCCCTTTGCACCACGGACCGCAACACAATCAGCCCTAACCCGATGCGAGCGTGTAGGACAGCCACCGCCGCTGTCCAGCGCGGCAGCGCGAAATTCGACGCTAGATCGACGGCGGGCCGCCGAGTTTGCCGCGCAACCCCTCCGCGCGCTGGAGCCAGCCGTGCATGCCGATGGCACGGAACTGCGCGATCGCCGCATCGAGGAGCGGGAGGGCGCGGGCCGCATCGCCGTCGTCGCCGCGGCGCGCGTACATGAGCGCTTCGTCGAAGTCGACGATGGCGCGCAGGGGGCGCGCGCCTGCCTCGTCGAGGACGGCACGCGCCTTCGCGAACCAGCCGACCGCCTCGGCGAAGCGGCCGTTCAGCGCGCACAGGCGCGCCATCGCCAGGCGGCCGTCGTACATCGGGTACCGGAAGTCTGGCTCGATCACCTTCGCGCGCAGGTTGCGCTCGATGACCTCGAGGTGGTCCGTGCGCTCGAGCTCCCACAGCGCGTGGGCGGCGTCGCAGAGGACGCGCGAGAGGTTTACGTCCCAGAGGGGAATGCGGTCGAGGCGCGGTGAGACCGCGGCGAGCGCCGCGAGTGATTCATCGATGTGGCCAGCGCGGGCCAGGATGCGCGCGGCAGCGGCGTCGAGCGCGGACCGCGCCCACTGCAGCTCGAGCACAGACTGCACGAGCAGTGTCCTCACGAGGGCGACCGACTCCTCCCCGCCGTCCGTGCCGCGGCCGAGTCGCAGCTCATCGAGCGCGGCGAGGACTTGCTGCGCCGGGATCGACTGCGCGCCGAGCAAGGGATCGCCGGCAAGCTTGCCGGCGAGCGCGATCGCGCGATCGTAGGACGCAGCCGCGGCATCCAGCTCGCCCAGTGCGTTCTGGCAGCGGGCGAGCATCGCGTACGCGCCGGCGGCCTGGGCGATGCGCCCTGCCGCCTCGACGTCGACCGCGCTCTGGCGGAAACCGTCGCGCGCGCGCACGAGCTCGCCTGCGCTGAAACCCAGGGCGAATGCGCCGTCGAAGCGATCTCTCCATGGACCGGGAGCGTCAGCGGCCTCGACGGCTTCCGCGCGGTTCGCTGCGAAGTACAGCGGGCGATCGCCCGGCCGCAGCCTGTTCACGGCGTCGACGAAGTCGCCGTACTCGGGCGCGTCCATCGGAACGCTGGTGCCGGCCGTATCGGGGTTCGCCGCCTCGCGCCGCTGGACGTCCAGGAAGGTGAGACGTATCCAGGTCGTGGTTCCGCGTTCGACATACCGAATGCCCTCCGAAGCAACGTCCCAGGCGGCGCGAAGCGAACCCGCGCCCGACAGGACGAATGACATATCGGCGAGGAAATCGGCTGCTGCGGAGGCGCTTTCCGTCGCAGCGATGGCAGCGGCGGCGGCGGTCGCCGTCGACACGGACTCCTCGAAGCGCATCGTCCAGGCGAGCGCGCCGGCATAGCGAGCGAGCAGGCGCGGCCGGCGCGCGTCGTCCTCGGGCAGGAGGTCGAGCGCCATCCCCAGGAACTGCGCGGCCTCGTCGTGGGCGTAGGCGGCCTGCGCGCCGTCCGCGGCGAGCAGCGCGTACTCGACGCCTCGCCCGGCGCCCGGCAGGGCGGCGCTGCGGTGGAACTGGTACGCGATCTCAGCGGCGTGGCGCTCGCGCGAAGCGGTGTCGGTGTTGCGCTGCTCGTACGCCTCCGCGATCTGCCGGTGCAGGCGCACCTGCCGCGACGGGTTCATCTCGCTGTAGAGCGTGTGGCGGATGAGCGCGTGCGTGAAGTCGTAGTGGTCGGGCTCGCCGGTTGGGCGCAGGAGCTGCGCGTCGAGCGCCTCGTCGATCGCGTCGAGCGTCGCGCTTTCGTCGAGGCCGGTGACGATCGCGAGCGTGAGGAAGTTGAAGCCGCCGTTGAAGGCCGAGGCGGCGCTCATGAGCTTGTTCGCCTCCCGCGTCAGGCGCGAGAGCCGCCGGCCGATCACCTGCCGCACGCCCTCCGGGATGCCGAGGTCGGCGATCGACGTAGCGCTGCTACGCCATTGTCCGCCCTCGCGGTAAAGCTTTCCCTCCTCGACGAGATGCGCGAGCACCTCGCGGATGAAGAAGGGATTGCCGTCCGTCTCCTCGCTGATCGCCTGCACGAGCGCGGGATCGACCTCCTGCTCGGCGATGGTCGTGAGCAGCCGGCCGACTTCCTGCGGTTCGAGGCCCTTGAGAAGGATGCGCTCGTACTCGACCTCGCGCCGCAGCGCGCTCAACGCGTCGGCGAGCGGGTGCTGGCGGTCGAGCTCGACGTCGCGATAGGCGCCGACGATGAGCAGGCGGTTGGACGGAAGCCCCCGCGCGACGTGCCGCAACATGGTGATCGAGCCACGGTCGGCCCAGTGGAGGTCGTCGAGGACGAGCAGCACGGGCTCGCGCGCGCTGACGCGATAGAGGAACTGCGCGACGGCGTCGAGCAGACGGAAGCGTTCCTCGTCGGGCTGGAGCGGCGCCGGCTCCGGTATGTCGGACAATCGCTCGCGGACGGCGGGCGCGAGGCGCGCGATAGGTCCCGCGCCAGGGCCAAGGTCGGCTCGCAGCTCCTCGATGTCTGCGTCGCGCGCGTACTGCTCGATCGCTTCGGCGAAGGGGCCGTAGGGCGGCGCCCAGTCGCCCTCGAAGCAGCGGCCGGAGAGAATGCGCCCGCCGCTCTCGGCCACCCACGCGGCAAACTCGTCCGACGTGCGCGTCTTACCGATGCCGGGCTCCCCGACGAGCATGACGAGGCCGCCGCGGCCGCCCTTCGCGTCCTCGAAGCGCTGCCGGAGCCGCTCGACCTCGGCGGCGCGGCCGACGAAGGGCGTGTGCGAGAGGAGGGCGGCGGGCTCGTCGCGCTCGTAGACGACCTCGCAGGCCGCCACCGGCTCCGTAAGGCCCTTCAACTCCACAGCGCCCAGATCGCGGAAGGCGAACGCCTGGCGCCCGGCAAGCACGTGCGCGACGGCAGCGCTGCACAGCACCTGCCCGGCGGCGGCGCGGTCGGCGAGACGGCGGGCGATGACGACCGGCGTGCCGAAGAAGTCGCCCTCGTCGCGCAACGCATCGCCGACGTTGAGCCCGACACGGATGGCGAGGCGCTCGCCCGAGACGGGGCGGCGGGACGCCTGCTGCATGCCAATGGCGCAGCGGACGCCGTCGGCCGCGGATGCGAAGGCGACCATGAGGCCGTCGCCGAGCGACTTCACCTCGGCGCCTCCGTTGGCGGCGACAGCGTCGCGGAGGATCTGGTAGTGCGCCTTGAAGATGCGCTGCGCGTCCTCATCGCCGGCGCGCTGCATGAGCTCGGTGGAGTTGACGAGGTCGGTGAACAGGATCGTGACGGTCTGCGCCTGGGCGGTCATCGTGGCGCGACTATACCGCGTCGGGAGCGGACAGTGGGTGCGAAAACGGTACGGGCGCATGGCGATGCGCCCACACCGTGCGGTCGCGGCGGCGTGCTGGTGATGCGGTTGGCCAGCCTGCGCTGTCGTTCCGCTGTACTGCTCGTGATGCCGGGGACAGCCGGGTGCGGCCGTCCGACACGCTTCGCGTCACGGACATCGTGCCGCGACTATACCGCGTCCGTGGCGGGCAGTGGTGGCGAACGTGGAGGGGCGCATGGCGATGCGCCCCCACCGTGCGGTCGCGGCGTGATGACGCTGGGCGTATGACGTTTTGGGCGGCGGGTAAGGGCACATGGCGATGCGCCCCTGCGGTGCGGTTGCAGCGTGATGACGCTGGGCGTATGGCGTTTGGTGGCGGCGGCCCGTGGCTAGCCGGGCCACTGAGAACGGACAGGCATCACTTGAGTCCGTCGTGGCCAGATCCGCCACGGACGCACCAGAACATCGCATTGCTATCGGACGCAAGGGTACCGATGGCGCTGCCCGTGCCGATGTCGACGGTGCGCACAAGGCCAACGCCCTGAACGGCGGCGAACGTCTGCGTCCATAAGACGCCATTGACCGCATTGAGGAAGGGATGACCTGTAGGTAGCGCGGGGTTGGTGTTTCCGGGGGCCATCAGGCTGGCGAGTTCCTCGACAGTCGGGAGGCGCCAACCCTTCACGCCGCCGTTCGTCGCGTTGAGGCAGGTGGCGTGCGCAGTCAGGAGCGCGGCGGGGCTGGTAAAGGTCACGGACCGCGTCCATACGAGGCCCGTGTTCCTGTCGAGGACCGCCTCGTCGTTGAAGATGCAGTCGAACCGCTGCGAGGCGCAGCCACCGCTTGCCGAGAGGTTGCGGCTCCACGCTCCGTTGACCTCGTCGAGCGTGCGCATCGTGCTGCCGGGCGACCCGGGTGGATCGAGCGGGCCGCCCTGGACGACGCCCGTAACCGAGGCAGCGACAAACAGGCCGAGCGTGGCGACGAGCGCCCACGCGAAGCGTTCTCTCATGTTCTTCATTGGGTGGCCCTTTCACCGCGGGGAGAATGGCAGCATACGGCGATGGGCCGGGGCGAGGCAAAGGGCGCTTGATGCCGGCGCGCGAACAGCGCGGGGCCGCTGCCGGCATCGCCGGTGGGGGCCGGTGGATTTCAATCTGGGGCTGCGGTGTGTGCCGGGATAGAGGAGCGGGGTTATTCGTCCGGGGGTTCGGCGACGGTGATGGTGATCCGGTTGGCGGCCCGCGCGATGCCGTCGCTGATCAGGATGGCGACCTCGTAGGGGCCGGGCTCGCCCGGCGACGTCCAGGTGACGCTGTCCCCGCGCGTCTGGTCCAGGGCGCCGTTGACCGCCAGCCAGACGGGGGTGAAGAGCTCGCCGTTGGGTTTGACGAGCGAGACCGAGCCAGTGTCGGAGATCTCCTGCACCGCCGCCCAGACGTTCGCGCCGCCAGCCTCCGTCGAGACGTCCGTGAACGCGACGCCGCCGAGGTTGTAGCGCTGCGCCAGCTCGAGGCGGAACGCCGCGCTGAACTGGTTGGCGATCCAGACGGTGCGGCGGCCGGCGCGTCCCGGATAGGTGAAGGTCACCGATCGGGCGACGTCGTCCCACTGGAGGCCGGTGCCGCCCTCGGACTGCGCGAGGTTCTGTGCGACGAGCGGCACGGCCGTGTTCGGCGCGATGTCACCCTCGTGCTTGACGGTCACCTGGCTGGCGATGGCGAGCGCGTCTTCGTACGACATGACGCGCAGGCCGTCGCCGCCGCGTTCGACGCTGAGCGTCGTGATGGTGATGAGGATCTTGCCGCGGTCGACACGCTCGACGATGTAGTCGAGCGCGGCCTCGGTGCGCTGGAAGTAGAGGTCCTGGTCGAGTTCGGGAGCGAGCTCGATGGAGTCGGCGGCGGCGCCCAGACGCTCCCAGTCGTAGGCGCCGGTATCCACGCTGGCGCCGTCGATGACGGGCATGGGCAGCGTGAGCGTCAGCGTGCGGCCGTCCTGGCGCAGCGCCTGCGCGAGCGCCTCGACGAATGCCGAGAACTGATCGCGCAGCGCGGGGTTGACGCCCCGGTAGTCGACGTTGATGCCGGCGAAGTTGCCCTCCGTGACGGCGCTCGCGATGCCCGTGACGTGCGCCGCGCGCGTCTCGTCGGTGCGGAGGATGTCGTCGACGACGGCGGGAGCGGGCGCGACCACGCTGGGCACGACGCGGTACGACGCCGGCGGCACGGCAGGCGGCTGGCCGATGATCGTGCCGTCGTCGACGGGGATGAAGACGATCGGGTGGAGGGTGGTGAGCACGCCCTCCGCTGCAGGGTCGAGCGTCGTGCCGGCGGGGATCGATCCGGCGACCTGCAGCAGCGTCGCGCTGCGCTTGAGGACGATGACGTTGCCGGGCAGCGCGTCGACCTCGCCGCGGACGGCGCTGCCGCCGGCCACGAGCGTGACGTCGGAGAGGCGCTGCCACTTCTCCTCGACGTACGTGTACAGCGCCATGTCGCGGGCGTCGGTCTCCTGCTCCTTGAGCGGGATGGTGAGGCCGGAGGCGCCGCGCTGGTCCTCGGGCGCGGAGAGGTCGAACAGCGAGCTCGCGGCGACGAGGCCGGCGGGAAGCTTGGGGACACCGCTGCGGATCTTCGAGGTGTAGGAGTCGGACGTGCCGGGGCCGGCGGGAATGCCCTCCGCGCCGCCGCCGTCGCCGCTCAGGATCGAGATGGGCGGGAGGACGAGGATGAGAAGGAGCAGCGCCAGGCCGATGATGGTGCCACCGACATAGACAGCAGCGCGGTCGCGCTCGGCGGGCTCGCCGTTGGACGGCGGTTCGGCGGCGCGGAGGAGACGGTCGAACGGCCCGTGCTTCTGGGTGGCCATGGGTGCGGCGCGCCCGCGCGGATCAGCGGCGCGGCCCGGTACCTCCCTGTACGTCGTGCGTCGTGCGGTGCGACGGGCCGGCGGCCGGTCACGGGGGTACAGGGTACAGGGTTCGGGTTGGAAGCGGGAGACGGGAAGACGGGAGGTGGGAAGCCGGAGGTCGGAAGCCGGGGACAGGTGACATTGGTGCGCGTTGGCTGCGGCCGGAGTGAGGTTGTGGGGACGGTTCAGAACCGCGAAGAGGGACCGCGAATCAACCCACGGGTTCGGCGGAGTCTGATGCATGGGGCGGATGAGATGGGAGAGCGAACGCGCCGAACGGTTGCATCGGAGCCTTTACACGCCGATGCCGGGCGGTGGTATAATGACGGCCGGACGATGCTCGACGACTGAGGCGACGGCGCCTCAGTTTTTTCTTCGTTGGCAGTCACGCGCAATTTCACTCCTGCCGAGGCGCCGAACGAGTCGCCGCTCAAGGAGAGGGAGGTAGGGATATGGTCGACAAGCCCCAGCCGATTACGAAGGAAGGTCTCCAGAAGATCGAGGAAGAGCTGCGCTACCTCGAGACGGTGCGCCGCCCCGAGGTCGCGGAGAAGATCAAGCAGGCCAAGGAGCTTTCGAGCACCCAGAACAACGCCGAGTACGAGGACGCCAAGAACGAGCAGGCGATGGTGGAGGGGCGCATCCAGCAGCTGCACGCGCTGATCCAGAACGCCGCCATCATCGACGAGGATGGCGCGCACAGGTCGAAGATGGTGACGCTCGGCAGCACGGTGAAGGTGAAGGCGAGCGACGGCGCGTCGCACGAGTACACCATCGTCGGGCCTGCGGAGGCGGACCCTCGGGACGGCCGCATCAGCAACGAGTCGCCCGTGGGGCGGGCGCTGATGGGGAAGAAGGTGAACGAGGAAGTGCAGGTGAACGTGCCGAAGGGGCTCGTGACGTACAAGATTGTGAAGATTAGTTAGATCTCAGGTCTCAGGTTCAGAGGCCCCTCACAAGAGGGGCCTCCTTTTTGTCAGGTCTTCCTGCTCAGGCGCATGTCACCCTCGACCAGGCCCGGCGAGACGAGGAGGCGGTCGGGTTCGCGCTGCCGTCGCCCGGCGCGTCACGATCGAGGGACACACGAAGATGCGCGGGACGATCGTGGTCGGTTAGGCTTGCGGCCAGCCCCCGCTCTGGCGTCTCCATCCGGATGCGGTGACACTCCTGAAGTGACACTGCAAAGGAGGGAGACGCATACGCATGACATGGATGGACGGAGAGTACGAGCCGAGCCCGGTCGGCTGGGTGCGGCAGCAGGTGGAGACGTACGAACGGACCGGCGGGCGCGAGGCGAACACGCTCGGGAACACGGGGCTACCGATCATCATCGTCACCATGCGCGGCAAGAAGACGGGCAAGGTGCGCAAGACGCCGCTGATGCGGGTGGAGCACGACGGGCAGTACGCGCTCGTCGCGTCCGTCGGCGGCGCGCCGAAGCACCCGCAGTGGTACCACAACCTGAAGGCTGGTCCCGACGTCGTGCTGATCCAGGACGGGCCGGAACCGTTCGAGGTTGAGGTGCGCGAGCTCGACGGGGAGGAGCGCGCGCAGTGGTGGGAGCGGGCCGTGGCGGCGTTCCCGCCGTACGCGGAGTATCAGCAGCGCACGCAGCGGCGGATCCCCGTGTTCCTCGCCACGCGCCGATCTTGACGAGCGTGTCCATCCCTCGTGCCTGGTGTCGGGATCCCTCCTCGCGAGGGCTCCATCTTTGGCGGCGCCTTCCTTATCGACCGGCGTGAAGCGAGAATGGAGCGACTCTTTCGGCCAGGAAGCGCAGCGCCGACGGTGAAGGGATGCCGGGCGAAGAGGAACTGATCGCGCAGCGGCGGGAGAAGCTCGAGCGGCTGCGGTCGCGCGGGCTCGATCCGTATCCGGCGCGCGTCGAGCGGACGCACAGCGCCGCCGAGGCGGTGCACGCGTTCGCGACCTGGGAGGAGTCCGGCTCGGCCGGCGAGGCGCCGTCAGTAAGCGTGGCCGGCCGGGTGACGGCGCGTCGCGACATGGGCAAGGCGGCGTTTGTCGACCTGCGCGACGGCAGCGGCCGCGTGCAGGTCTTCCTCAAGAAGGACGTGCTCGGCGAGGCGTTCGGCCTGCTCGACGACGTCGACCTCGGCGACTTCATCTCCGTGCGCGGCCCGCTGATGCGCACGCGCGCGGGCGAGATCTCGGTCGAGGCGCACGCGCTGGCCATCGTCGCGAAGGCGCTGCGGCCGCCACCGGAGAAGTGGCACGGCATCGAGGACGTCGAGATCCGCTACCGGCAGCGCTACCTCGACCTCATGGCCAATGAGCAGGCGCGCGAGATCTTCCGCACGCGCGCGGGCATCATCGCGGCCATGCGGCGGTTCCTCGACGGGCGGGGGTTCATCGAGGTGGAGACGCCGGTGCTGCAGGCGGAAGCGGGCGGCGCGGCGGCGACGCCGTTCGTGACGCACCACCGCGCGCTCGACCAGGACTTCTACCTGCGCATCTCGCTGGAGCTGCACCTGAAGCGCCTGATCGTCGGCGGCTACGACCGCGTCTACGAGATCGGCCGCATCTTCCGCAACGAGGGCGTCTCGTGGAAGTACAACCCCGAGTTCACCATGCTCGAGTCTTACGAGGCGTACGCGGACTACGCCGCCGTCGCGCGCATGGTCGAGGAGATGGTCTCATCGATCGCGCGCGACGTGCTGGGGACGACGGTGGTGCGCTTCGGCGACCACGAGCTCGAGCTCGCCCCGCCGTGGCAACGGATCACCATGCGCGAGGCGCTCATCGAGCATGCGGGGATCGACTTCGAGGAGTACCGGACGCGGGAGACGCTGCTGGCGGAGCTGCAGCGCCGGCACATCGAGGTCGACGCGGGGTGGTCGTGGGGGAAGCTGCTCGATGAGGCGGTGTCGCACTACGTCGAACCGAAGCTGATCCAGCCGGCATTCCTGCTTGACTATCCCAAGGAGATCTCGCCGCTCGCGAAAAGCAAGGCGGGGGAGCCCGGGATCGTCGAACGGTTCGAGGCGTTCTGCGCCGGCTTCGAGATCGGCAACGCCTACTCCGAGCTCAACGACCCGATCGACCAGCGCGAGCGCTTCGAGGTGCAGGCGCGGCTGGCCGCGGCCGGGCTCGAGGAAGTGGAGACGCTCGACGAGGACTTCCTGCAGGCGCTGGAGCACGGCATGCCGCCGACGGGCGGCCTGGGGATCGGCATCGACCGCCTCGTGATGATCCTCACCGGCCAGACCTCGATCCGGGAGGTGATCCTCTTCCCGCAGCTACGGCGCCGGGACGGCTAGGTCTCGGCGGTCAGCTTTCAGCGTTCAGCCGTCAGGACGACAGCAAGCAGCAAATGACAAACAACAAACGGGTAATGTAAACGATCGTGATATGTCCGTCAGAGCCGGCGCGTGCCTTCGGTCGCCGTCACGTCCATCGATGAGGATGAGCGAGCCGCGGACGGCGCTTCCTCGACCAGCCCCGCGCCCTGGCCCACGCTCACCGTCGCTTCCTCGATGCGGCTAAAGAAGCTGACAATCTGATCGTCGCCGGGGAGCTTGACCTCGGTCGAGCCTTCGAGGTCGGCCTTGCCGTGCACTCGCACACCGTGCTCATACACGAGCTGGCCGCCGTACCACGCCGACACCACGAGCCCGGCTGTGCCGAGCGCGGACATCGCGAGTGACACCGGGTTGGCGCGGCGGCGGCGTGCGCGCATCGCCAGGTTCGCGCCGTAGAGGCCGACGAGCCCGAGGTTGAGAAGCCCGTGCAGCCTTGCGACGCGCTTCGCGTGCGTGCCGCCCGGGATGGCGAAGTAGTCGCTCGCGCCCGCGGCGCCGGCCGCGAGCGCGCCGCCGACGCCGGCGACCATTGCGTAATACGCCGCATCGGAGAAGGACTTGCGCCCCGTCGCGGAGCCGATGATGTCGAACGCGAAGCTCGCCGGCAGCATGGCGGCCGGCATGACGATGAGCTGGGGGTGAAGCGGGTGCCCTGCGAGCGTCGTCTTTGGCATCGTGGCGTCCTTTCCCTCTTGAGTGGCAGACAGCGCCCAGCGTAGATCGGCGCGAGTCGCGTGCTTGTCAACGCCGGTGCGGATCGTGTGTCAATGATGTCTGGGGGTTGACGTGCTACGTGGCGTTGCCGCTATTCCGGCGCGGACAGGGCGAGCCCGATGAGGCGGTAGGTAAGCTTCGCCGCCAGCTGCGCGCACGAGCGCGGGCCGAGCGAGGGGGACAGCTCGGTCACGTCGAAGGCTACGATGCGCCTGCGGCGCGCCAGTTCGACAAGCAGCTCGGAGACTTCGTCCCAGTGGAGGCCGCCCGGCTCGGGCGTGCCGACGGCAGACATCTCGGATGGGTCGAAGCTGTCGAGGTCGATCGTCACGTATACGTCGTCGGTCAGGCGGTCGATGACGGCGGCGGGGCCGGCGGCGCGGAGCTCGCGCGGCGTGTAGAACGCCAGCCCTTCGCGCTCGATGAAGGCGTGGTCCTCGAGCGGCGCGCTGCGCAGCCCCACCTGCGTGACGCGCGCGACCTCGTTGGCGCGGCGCAGGGTGCACGCGTGGTTGTACTTCGAGTCCAGGTACTCGTCGCGCATGTCGGAGTGGGCGTCAAACGCGAGCACCGAGAGGTTGGGCGTGCGGCGCGCGTGCGCGCGGACCGCGCCGACCGCGACCGTGTGCTCGCCGCCGAGCGTGACGACGAGCTTGCCGGCGTCGATCAGCTCGCCCACTACTTCCTCGATGCGCGCGGCCATCGCCTCGGGGGAGCCGGTGTGCGGCGCCAGCTCGGGGAGCGTGTGGATGCCGTGGCGGTACGGCTCCATGCGCAGTGCGACGTCGTATAGCTCCATGTCGGCGGAGGCTTCGATGATCGCGCGCGGCCCGTCGCGGGCGCCCGCGCGTGCGGTGACGGTGGAGTCGTACGGCACCGGCAGCACGACGGCACGCGCGCGGTCGAAGGCCGCGTAGTCGTCATCGAGCGACGCGAAGTTCACCTGCGGGTAGAAGCGTTCATCCGCCACGGGATGAGGTTACAGGTTAGGGGTGACAGGTTACAGGGTGGGCGGTGAGAGGTTAGAGGTCCGAAGTCGGAGGTCGGGCAGGGCGGTACTGACCGCTGACCGCTAAAGGCTGACCGCTCCGCTACTGGCTGCCGCGCAACCGGGGGTCGAGGATGTCGCGCAGCGTGTCGCCGAGGAGGTTGAAGCCGAGCACGACGATGCTGATGACGAGCCCGGGGAAGATCACCAGGTGCGGGAACGAGGTGCCGTTGTCGAGGCCCTCGCTGAGGTCGATGCCCCACCCGGGCGTGCCCTGCTCGACGCCGAGGCCGAGGAAGCTCAGCGTCGCCTCGGCGAGGACGGCGACGGCGAAGACGCTGCTCGCGCCGACGAGGACGTACGGCATGATGTTGGGGATGACGTAGCGCCAGAGCAGGCGCCACTCGCTCGCCCCCATCGCGCGCGCGGCGAAGACATACTCCTTGTTCTTCTCGACCAGCGCGACGGCGCGCATGAGGCGCGAGCCCCCGAACAGCGCGCTGATCGCGAGGACGATGACGACGGCCTTGAGGCCGGGCCCCACGGCGGCGATGACGGTGAGCAGGATCGGGAGCTGCGGGATGGCGGCCCACGCCTCGCCGGAGCGCTGGATGGCGTAGTCGACCCAGCGCTGGAAGTAGCCGCTGAAGATGCCGAGCAGCGTGCCCGGGATGAAGCCGACGAACATGACGGCGAAGCCGAACGTCATCGACAGGCGGGTGCCCTCGAGGATGCGGCTGAAGATGTCCTGACCGAATTTCGTCGTGCCGAACGGGTGCTCCATCGACGGACCCAGGAAGCGCGACTGCGCGTCGAGCGCGCGCGGATCGTAGGGCGTGATGTAGGGGCCGATGATGCCGAGCACGAAGAAAGCGATGACGATGACGAGGCCGACGATCCCGATCGGGTTCTTGAGCCACGGGCGCGCAATGCGGACGAAGAGGCTGCGCTCCGGGGGAATGGCCCAGAGCTCGGCTTCGTGCCTGCGATCGGCGATCGTGATCGTGGTCGCCATCAGGTGTACCTGATCCTCGGGTCGATGTACGCGTACGAGAGATCCACCGCCAGGTTGGCGAGGACGACGATGAAGGCCGTGTAGACCGCCAGGAACTGCACGACTGGAAGGTCCCGAATCTGCGCGGCGGTGAAGAACCACCCGCCGAGCCCCTGGATGCTGAGCACCGTCTCGACGATGACGGAGCCGCCGAAGACGGCGATGAACGCCGTGCCGAGCGCTGTGGCGATCGGCGTGCCGGCGTTGCGCAGCGCGTGCGACAGGACGACGGTGCGCTCGCGCAGGCCCTTTGCGTGCGCGGTGCGGACGTAGTCGCTGCGGAGCACCTCGAGCATGGTGGTGCGGGTGAGGCGCATGAGGCCCGCCGAGCCGCTGATGCCCACGATGATGGCGGCGGGCAGCATCAGGCGCAGGTTCGTCCACGGATCCTCGTAGATCGGCACGTAGCCACCGACGGGCATCGAGTACTGCCAGAGGTACGCAGGGATGATGATCATCAGCGCGAGCAGGAAGAACTCCGGGATCGACGAGCCGGCGACGGCGAACACGCGCACCCCGTAGTCGAGCGGCGTGTTGCGGTACATGGCCGAGAGGATGCCGAACGTGATGCCGACGACCGCGCTGATGACGATGCTCATGAAGACGATCTGGAAGCTCGGCGGGAAGCGGCGCGCGAACTCGTCGATGATGGGCTTGCCGCTGCGGTACTCGTTGCCGAAGTCGAGTGTGAGGGCGTCGCCGATCCAGCTCACGTACTGCACGAAGATCGGGTCGTCGAGGCCGAGATCTTCGCGGATGCGCTGCCGCTGCTCCTCCGTCGTCTGCTGCGAACCCTGGCCGGCGATGATCGCGGCGGGGTCCTGACCCGGCAGGCCGCGCAGCATGTAGAAGGCGATCGCGGAGACCGCGAGGAGTATGATCGGCAACCACGCGAGCCGGCGCAGCGTGTAGCGAAGCATTATGGGGTGATCATCCTCGTCGAGTCAGGCCTTGTCCAGCCATGTCGTCTTGTTGAAGAGGCCGTACGAGCCGCGGCCCGTGACGACGCCCTTCACATATGAGTATCGGGCGCCGAAGCCAATCTCCGACATGATGTTGAGCATCGGCGCATACTCCTTTATGATCACGCGCTGCGCCTCCTGCACTTTCTTGACGCGCTCCTCCTCGTCCAGCTCCCGCGCGGCAGCGAGGACGGCCTCGGTCACCTTCGGCTCATCGTAGTCCATGAAGTTCGTGATGCCGCCGCCGGTCATGTAGAACCGGAGGGGCAGGTCGGGGTCCTCGTAGGCCAGGTGCTCGAAGCACGTCATCTGGAACTGGCCCTGGTTGAGCGTCTGGCTGAACCAGCGGACGAGGTCCTCCTGTTCGAGGCGCACCTTGACGCCGCCGCGGCCGAGCTGCTCCTTCAGGATCTGCGCGAGGCCGGCGTCGTCGTCGCGGTTCGAGTGCTTGAGCACGAGCTCCTGGTCGAAGTCGAACGATGCGGCCTCGAGGAGCTGCTTCGCCTCGGCGACGTCGGTGCGGAAGAACTCCTGCAGGTCCGGGTCGTCGTCGGGCAGGACGTAGCGCTTGTGCGCGGGCGGCATCGGGCCGGCCTTCACACCGTCGCCGTCATTGAGGAGGAGGATCGCCTCGTCACGGTCGATGAGCAGGTTGATCGCCTGCCGGACACGGATGTCCGTGAACGGCGGCTCGTACTTGAGCATGAGCGTGAGATACGAGCGCGAGAGGTCGCTGCCGGTGATGATCCGGTCGCCGAGGCGGCTGACCGTGTCTTCCATCTGCTGGCGGCTGAGGAAGCCGAAGGTATCCAGCTGGTTGTCGAGGAAAGCGGCGTGTGCGGCGTTGTTGTCAGTGATGAAGCGCTGGTCGATGCCGTCGAGGTAGGGCCGGCCCGTGATGTCCTTCGTGCCTTCGTGCCTGCGGAAGTTCGGGAACTTGCGCAGCTTGATGTTGGCGCCGTTGTCGTGACTGTCGAGGATCCAGTGCGCCGAGCCGATGGCGTCGCGTTGGAGCAGATCGTCGTGATCCTGGAGGATCTCGCGCGGCAGGATCGAGCTGCTGATCGGCGAGCCTGCGTTGGATGATGTGAAGATCCACGCCCACGGCGTCTTCTGCGTGATGCGCACCGTGCGCTCGTCGTCGGCCACTACGTCGTCCATGACGTCGTGCAGCCAGCTGTAGCCGATCGGGGCTTCGTCGCGGAACCGCTTGTAGCTGGCGGCGATATCCTCCGCGACGACCTTGCGGCCGTTGACCGGCGGCTTGTCGTGGAAGGTCGCGTCGCCGATCGTGGCGATCACCGTCAGCTCGTCCGGCTGCTCGAGCTGCGTGGCGAGGAAGAGCTCGGTGACGCCCGTGTCGGTGGGCACGTACCACATGTGGTCGAAGACGGTGAAGCCGAGAAAGAGCTGCTGCGCAAGCGCGAAGATGCCGGGGCCGAAGGGGTTCATGCTCGGCAGGGCGGTCGCCTGCCGGACGCGGAGAATGCCGCCCACCTTGTCGGGCGTTGGCGTGCCATCCTGGGTGCCGTCCTGCACATTGGAGGTCGGGACGGAGACGCCGTTGCCTCCGTTGCCGTCGCCGCCGCCTCCGTCACACCCGAACGCGGCCAGTGCCGCGAGCCCGCCGGCTCCCGCGGCCGCGCCTGCGAGCGCGCGGCGGCGGGTGATCCTGCGCTTCGTCCAGTATCGGAGCCCCAGCTCGCTCTCGCCCATCGCACTCACCTCCTGCCGCTCCGCGCGCGCGGGTCGCCTCCCGATGAATGGAGTTCATTGTAGGCGGCGCGGGTTCACTGTCAACGGTACGAGTGGACGACGCCCGTGGCTCTCAGGCGGACTCACGTATAGGTTCAGTGTGCGAGGCCGGGGACAGACGGCAGGCTCCCATGTCGCGGGAGCCTGCCGTCGCCGTCGTACCCCGAGCTCAGGATCGCGGCCGGATGTTCTGGTTGTAACGGAACATATTCTCCGGGTCATACGTGTTCTTCACGTCGACCAGGCGCTCGTACGTGCCGGCCGGGTACGCCGCGCGGAGGCGCTCCTCGCCCTCGTCGGCGAGGAAGTTCACGTACACGCCGGCGGCGTCGCTCCGGATCTTCTCCCAGAGCCTGTTCGTCCAGTCCCAGTGCCGCGGCGCGTCGTCGCCGGGATCCCAGAGGCCGAGCACGGTCGTGAAGAACCGCCGGTCGCGGTGCGCGAACGCGGTCGCGTCGGGCGCGACGCGGCTGAACGCGCCGCCGAGGCCGCGGAACTGCACCATGCTCTTGGGGCCTGCCGGCTCCGCCATCGCCTCCAGGATCGCCTCGAAGGTGGCGTCGCCGTGCGCGTCCGCGAACATCGAACGGATGGCCGCGCCATGTGGCTGCTCCTGCGGCGCCGTGAACTGGTAGATGACCGGGTAGGGCATCGGCGCGATCGCATCGGCGATCGGCTCGGCCAGGGCGCGGAGCGGCGCGAACGCGTTCTCACCCTCGGCGAGGTCGCCGGTCCACACCGCGAGGATCATGAGCGCCAGCTCGCCCACCCGGCCCTCCGGAATGAAGGGCGCGGGCGGCGCCTGCATGAGGTTGGCGATCGTCGTCAGGTCGTCGGGCGCCGTGGCCACGCAGTCGTGGAAGCCGCGCAGCACGTCGTGCGACGCCGGAAGCACCAGCGCCCCGCCGAGCACCTGGCCGACCTTGGCGAGGCGGAACTCGAAGTCCGTGATCACGCCGAAGTTGCCCCCGCCGCCACGGATCGCCCAGAACAGGTCCGGGTGCTGCGTGGCGCTCGCGGTGACAATCTCGCCGTCCGCCGTGACGACCTCGGCGGAGATCAGGTTGTCGATCGCGAGCCCGTGCTTGCGGACCATGAAGCCGACGCCGCCGCCCACCGTCAGGCCGCCGATGCCGACCGTCGCGGTGTCGCCGGTCGAGAGCGCGAGGCCGTAGGCGTGCGCGGCCGCCATCAGTTCGCCGGAGTTGGCGCCGGGCGCGACGCGGGCGGTGGCCCGGGCGGGGTCGATGCTCACCCGGCGCATGCCCGCGAGGTCGACGACGAGGGCGTCGTCGACCATGTTCTGCCCCGCGACGCTGTGACCGCCGCTGCGGACGGCGATCGGCCGCCCCTCGCTGCGGGCGAAGCGCACCGCCTCCGCGACGTCCCGCGCGTTCGCCGCCCGGACGATCGCCTCGGGGCGGCGGAACGGCGTCGTCACGACCGGTACGCGGCGGACCTCGTCGTACGCCGGCGAGTCGGGCGTGATCAGCTCGCCGTCCAGGCGAGTGCGCAGCCGCTCCAGGCGGTCGTTCCGTGCGGTCGGGGCGGCGCTCGTTCGCTGCATGGCGTTGTCCGTTCTCTGTGTCTTGGTCTCGCTGGTTGTCGTGTCGTTGCGCAGCGTGGTCATGGTCTGTTCCTTTCTCTCCTCTGTTGCTGTCGTCTTGATTGGGTGGCGTTGCCTTCAGGACATGGCGGCGGCCTCCCGCAGTTGGTATCGGCCGAACTCGTCGCGCCTCAGCTGCCGGGCGCGGAGCATGCGGCGCACGCACGTGGCCGCGGCAGCGGCGGAAGCCGACAGCCCGCCCGCGATGTCGCACAGCGTCAGCGGCCCGGCGGCGGCGATGAGGTCGCGCACCTCCTCGTCGGAGGCCGCGGGGACCCGGGCTGATGGCTGCACGTGAAGAGGGACGTCGACCCGCGGCGCCCGTCGGCTGGTCGCGGCTGCGGCGTGGGTGGCGTTCATGGCTCGCTCCTTTCGTCGTCGTCTTCTCGAAAGGAGCTTCGGCGATCTGGCGAGGGCGCGATCCTAAATGACCGCTAGCGTTTCCTATGGTGATGCTAAAAGGATCGGATAAGATCGCTAACGTGTCCGCAGACGGCAAACTCAGGCGGAAAACGGCGCCGCCGGCTGGGGCAAGTCAGCCGTTCCACATCGACCCGGAGATGAAGGAACTCATCGAGTCGGGCGTGGCCGTGCTGGTCGCGACCGGCGACGCCGAACGGCGGCCCCATGTCACCTATGGCTGGGGCCCGCGCGTGCGCGACGACGGCACGACGGTCGACGTCTTCCTTGACCGGGAGCGATCCGCAGAGACGCTGCGCAACGCGAAGGCCAACGCTCACATCGCCATGACGGTCGCCCATCCCGTGTCATACCGGTCGGCGCAGTTCAAGGGCTGCTTCATCGACGCGGGCGACCCGACCGATGAAGACGAGGCGTGGGTGCGGCGCCATCGCGAGGCGTTCGTCGTATCAACGTCGCTCGTCGGCGATCCGCCGGGCGTGGTCAGCGGCTTCTGGATGGACGACGTCGTGCGCGTGACCTTTCGCGTGGAGCGCGCGTACAACCAGACGCCCGGTCCGGACGCGGGGAAGCCCCTGTGACCGCCCAGGCGAGCGTGCGGCTCGACGAGATCTCTTCGGCGTTCGAGGGCGTCGTGCCGTCCGCGATCTGCACCGTCGGCGACGACGGCATGCCGAACGCGACGTTCCTCTCCGTCGTCCACCGCATCGACAACGAGCACGTCGCGCTCTCGCGGCAGTTCTTCAACAAGACGGACCACAACACGACGGTCAACCCCCTCGCCCAGCTCATCGTCATGGAGCCGGAGACGGGCCGGCTGTTCTGGCTCGACCTGGTCTACGAGCGGACCGAGACGGAAGGCCCGCTCTTCGAGCGAATGCGTACCAAGCTCGACGCCGTCGCGGCGCATGAGGGGATGGAGAACGTCTTCCGCCCTCAAGGGCACCGACGTCTGCCGCGTCGTGTCGTGCCGGCTCATGCCGGGCCACTGGCCCGAGCACGGGCCACCCAGGCGCGACGTGCGCATCCGCCAGGTGGAGGAGTTCTCGATGCAGCTCGCCTCCGTCGCGGATATGGACGAGCTGCTCGCGACGGCCTTACGCACGTGCCAGGACATGTTCGCCGGCGCCGCCGTCTTCGTGATGCTGCTCGACGAGACGGGAGAGCGCCTCTACACCGTGGCGAGCGCCGGCTTCCCCGCGTCGGGCGCGGGCTCGGAGGTGCGGCTGGGCGAGGGGCTCATCGGCGTGGCGGCGGCGCGCAGGCAGCCGGTGCGCGTCACGCACATGGGCCGCGAGCTTTCGTACGCGCACGCCGTGCACCCGAACGCGCCCGGCGCGGCGCCGGTCGAGCGCGTCATCGGCCTCCCCATGCTCGAGCGAGCGCAGAGCCAGCTCGTCGCGCCGATGCTGGCGCACCGCAAGCTGGTCGGCGTGTTGTGCCTGCAGAGTGAGACGCCCGGCGCCTTCCAGTCCGACGACGAATGCGTCGTGAGCATCCTCGCGAACAACATCGCGATGGCGATGGCCGCGATGCAGCGCACGGAGCCGGCGGCCGCGGGCTCGCCGCAGGCGCGCGCCGGCACGGTCGAGATCAAGCACTACGCCGAGGACGACAGCGTCTTCCTGGACAACGAGTACCTCATCAAGGGCGTCGCCGGCGGCATCCTCTGGCGCCTGTTGCGCGCCCACGAAGAGCAGGGGCGGTCGGAGTTCAGCAACAAGGAAATCCGCCTCGACCCGTCGCTCGAGCTGCCGGACATCAAGGACAACCTGGAGGCGCGCCTGATCCTGCTGCGGCGCCGGCTCGAGGAGCGCTGCGACTACATCAGCATCGAACGCGTCGCGCGCGGCCGCTTCCGTCTGCGCGTCGAGCGGCCGCTCTCGCTCGTGCACGTGGAGGGCGGCGGCCCGTTGTAGGCGCGGGCGCCGCGGGCGCGCTCGCTAAAGCCAAACCGGGAAGCAATGACTGCTTCGCGCCCAGCAATCCGCCACGCCGGCCGGCGCGATCTCAGTGGTGGCCCGTCGCGGACTGGTCCGGAGGCGGCGGCACGAGCCCGAGGCGCTTGCGGAGCAGATAGCCCGCAGAGCCCACCCCGACTACCACGAACAGAGCGATGCCGAGGACAACGAGCTGCACTTCGACCAGGTCGTCGTCTTTGTTGCTCTCCGTCTGCGCAGGCTGCTCCTCCTGGAGCGGCAGCATCGCCGCGGGCTCGGACGCGGGCGCACGACTGGCGGCATCCACCGGCATGGCGCGCGGCGCCGCAACGGCGGCGATGGCGATGGCAGTGACAACGAGCGCGGCGATGGATGTGCGTGGGTGGCGCATGTGCGGCTGAGACCTCCTGCCCGAGACCGTAGAGGATAGTAGCAACCTTCGCCGTTAGACGTTACATACCCTCGACCGCGCTCCATCTTCCATCGTCCATCGTCAGTACCTCCAGCGCCGTGCGCCTAGAGATCCGGCGGCGGCCCCGCCGGCGGCCGCAGCTCGTGGACCGACACGACGTTCAGTGTGTTCGGGAAGTGCACGATCTTCACGTACGCGTCCTCCCGCACGTTGATCCAGTCCTCGGGCTTGACGCGGAAGACGGTGCGGTTCACCGTCAGGTAGTAGCTGTCCCACGCGATGATCAGGTCCGCGCGCTTCCACCTGCGCAGGACGAGGCCTTCGCTCTCGACGAGCGGCGAGCGCAGGTCGCGGGCATGCTGGACGACCTGGTACAGCAGCAACAGTCCGACGACGCCGACGATGCTGGTCGTCACGTACGCGCCACCTTCGACGCCGCTCGTGACCGCGTAGCCAAGCACGACCACGTCGACGGCGAGGAAGACGGCGTAGATGATGAGGCTGCGGAGCAGCGATGAGCGGGCCGACGCTTCGGGATCGTCCACGCTTCTATGGTGATGGCGCGGGCGGCGGCGGAAGCAAGAGCGTCGTGCCCGGACGCAGCGGCGCATCTCTGTCGATCTTGTTCAGCGATGCGATCGCATCGACGTAGGCGTTGAGGTTATCGCCCGCCGGCAGGTTGGCCTCGGCGATGCCGAACAGCGTATCGCCATCCTGCACCACGTACTCGATGAACGGGTTCGGGGTGGCGGTCGGCTCGACTGTCGGCGTGACCGGCGTCGCCGTCGGCGCCGGCGTGCCTGGCGCGACCGTTGGCTCGGCCGTGCCGCCGCCCGCAGCCGTCGGCGTCGGCGACGAGCGCCCGACGACGACGGGGACGGCGCCCTTCGTCTCGCCGGGCAGCCGCACCAGCAGGAACACCGCCAGCGCCGTGCCGATGAGCATCGTCAGCAGCGCGCCCCGATACAGGTTGAACGACGGCAGCGCGCTCGCCGGGTGCAGGCAGTCGGCGCAGTACGTCTGGTTGCCGTGATCTTCGCAGTACGGCTTCGCGCAGCGCTTGCAGGCGACGATGGCGGGCTGGCTGCAGGCGTAGCAATTCACGGGCGTAATGATAGCAGGGCCGTTCGAGGTTGGAGGTTAGAAGTTAGAGGTTTGCGTGACCGTGGGGCGCCTTACGGATGTAAAGCGCCCCAGTCGCTGCTTCGCACGTTGTCGCCGCCCGCACCGAAGTCGTAGCTGCGCGACTGTACGCGCGCGTCGAGTCCGGTACGTTGTCGCCGTCCGAGCGTTCGCAACTCACAACCCGCACCTTAAAACGGCTACTGCAGCTCCGCGGTCGCGCCCGCTTCGACGAGCTTTGCGCGGATCGCCTCCGCGTCGGCCTTCGAAATGCCTTCCTTCACGTTGACGGGCGCGCTCTCGACGAGATCCTTCGCTTCCTTGAGCCCAAGCGTCGTCACTTCGCGCACGGCCTTGATGACGTTGATCTTGTTCGCGCCCGCGTCCTTGAGGACGACCGTGAACTCGGTCTGCTCCTCCTCGGCCGCCGCCGCGCCGCCACCGCCGGCCGCTGCCGCGCCGGCTGCCGGGGCGGCCATCATCATCGCCGGAGCCGCGGCGGTGATGCCGAACTCCTCCTCGATGCGCTTGTTCAGGTCGCGCAGCTCGATGATCGTCATGCCCTTGATGATGTCGAATGCTTCGTCGACTTTCGCCATGTCTCTTCCTCCCTTATTGGACGCGTCTACCGTTTACCGGCTCAGCGCGCGGTCCCTCGTTAGCCGCCGATCGCTGAAAGCTGACAGGCTGACGGCGTTCACGCAGTGCCGCCTTGTTCCTCTAGCTGCTTCGCCCGTGCGTCCACCAACCGCGCGAACGACTGGATCGAGTCGTTGAGCAGGTTGGCGAGCTGCTGCACCGGCGAGATGAATGCCCCCGCGAGCTTGCCGATCAGCTCCTCGCGCGACGGCAGCGACGCCAGCTCGGCAATGATCTTGCCGTCCTGGATGGCGCCCTCCATGAACACCTTGCGCGGCGCGAAGGCGTTGCGGGCGGCGCGCGCGTAATCGTTGATCGCCTTCGACGGCGCGATGATGTCGCCCGCGCCGAAGATCACGAGTGTCGGCCCTTCGACGACCTCACCCGCCGTCTCGAGCCCGGCCTGCTTCGCGGCGAGCTGGAAGAGGCGGTTCTTCACGACCCGCGCCTCTACCCCCGCCTCGCGGAGCGCGCGCCGCAGCGCCGTCATCTCCTTGACGCTCAGGCCGCGGTACTCCGCCCCGACGATGATCGAGGCGCCCGCGGCGAGTTGCGTCAGCTCAGCGACGGACTCGACCTTGCGCTGCGTGGGCATGGGCGTGCCTCCTCGGACAAACAAAAAAACCTGTCCGAAGACAGGGGCAACGCGCGAAGCGGCCGCATGGCGGCGCGCCTCGGATTCGCTATTGCGCCTCGGCAGGCTGGATTATGCCCTCATAGAGAGGAGCGCCTGCGGTCTTCGGCTGGGGGAGTGTAGCGACAACACACAACAAACGGCAAACAGCAGAGATGTCGGGTTCAGGCGCCACAGCTGTGGCAGTGGCCCCCGGATGTATGATGCACCGCCATGCCCCCAACGAACGACGACCCGCAGCAGCTGATGCAAGCCGGCATCGCCGCCGAAGAAGCGACCGACTGGAGCGCGGCCGTCGAGGCCTACGAGCGGTGTCTGACGGCCCTCGCCGCCGGCGGCGCCTTCGACGAGGCGGAGGTGCTGACGCGCCTCGGCCGCTGCTACTGGAACCTCTCGGAGGCGCGCACGGCATGGCGGACGCTACGCCGGGCGATCTCGCTGTATGAGCAGCGGGGCGATGGCGTCGGGCAGGCGCGCGCCACCGTCGAGATCCTGCGCATCTGGGGTCCGCCCGTTCGGCAGCGCGAGATGGCGGACGCTGCGCTGGCCGCCCTCGCCGGCGCCGATCCCTACCTGCGCGCGCGGCTGCTGGTGTCCAAGCGCTGGGACGAGGCCGAGGGCGAGGCCGCCTTCGACGAGGCGATCGCCATCGCCGAGCGCCACGGCTACGGCGACCTGCTGGCGCTGCGCACGGAGCGCGAGGCCTGGCGCGCGCAAGAGGAAGGCCGCCTCGACGAGTCGCTCGCGCTGCGGGAGCAGGTGTTCGAGGCCTACGCGCAGGCGCGGCGGCACGACTGGGCCGCGGCCACGTTGCGCGGCGCGGGCTTCTTCACGATCGCCACCGGCGCGCTCGACGACGGCGTCGCGCTGGCCGAGCGTTGCTTCGTGTACGCGTGCGGCGCGCACCTGGCGTTCTCGGCGCAGCTCGCGCTCATGGACATGGCCGGCGTGCTGTACGCGCGCGGCGAGTTCGACCGCTGCGAGGAGACGCTCGCGCGCTCGCCCGGCACGTCGGACTTCCGCGCGGACCTCTACCGCATGTGGATGGCGGAGGCGCGCGACGGCGCCGAAGCGGCGCTGCCCCTCATGGTCGACCCGGCGCGCGGCGGCAACACGCCCACGGCGATGGGCCAGATCCACGCTGCGGCGGCAGGCGTGCTGTACCGCGCCGGGAAGCTCGATGCGGCGCGCTCGGCCATGCAGGCATGGCGCGACGTGCCGCGCGCCGCCGGAGACGACGAGGACTACGTCTGGGAGGCGCCGGCGCTGCTCGGGTGCCTGCTCAACGAAGGCGACGACGAGCTGATCCGCAAGGTGCGCGACGCGATCCAGAAGTTCGACGCGCGCGGCAACGTGCGCCTGCAATTCACGACGCTGCAGGGGCGCGCGCTGGCGCCGCTGCGTGGCGGTATCGCCATGCGCCTCGGCCTGATCGAGGAGGCGCGGCGCGCGTACGCCGACGGCCTGGCCTGGTGCCAACGCGAGCGCCTCGTGCGCGACGCTGAGCTGTGCCGCGCCGGCTTCGAGGGTGGAAGATAGAGGATTGAGGATAGATGGGGCGATAGAGGATAGGGGAGGTCGCTGACGGTCAGACGGTCAGCGACCTCCTTCATGTACATGCGGCGACGGTGGCGATTCAGCCGTTGGCGTAGCTGGCGGCGGCGGCAGAGACGCGCGCGCCCGCGCGTTCGGCGGGCGTGACGAGCCGCCACGCGATGAGCCCGAACGCGACGAAGCCGATGATCGGCGCCGGCAGCGTCGACCACGCAGCCCCGGCGAGGCCGGGCATGATGCCGATCGTAAACGCCTCGAGGACAAGCGCGACGGCGGGGCAGCGAGATGCCTGTTGCTAAGAGTCGTATCAAGGCACCGCGCGAGGCGAAGAGGTGAATGCTTGGCAGAGGGCGATAAACGAAGACCGATGGCTATTATGTGCTCTCGTTCTCGTCTCCTGCGAGACTGCGGATCGCGCTCACGATGGAGCGGAGTGTTTGAGACTGCTGGCCTTCGTCCAGCAGCTCTTTAAGCGCGGACCGCACGACCGTGGCATTCTTGGCCGCGGCCGACGGCTCAGCCCATCCAAGGCGCTCCGCAACCTCGTTCCGCTTCTCGACGAACCGAGGACATTCATTCTCGATCTGACGCGCAAAAGTCTCACGGAAAACGGCTATGTTACTGTTGACGAACGTCTCAGGCGACGGCTGGGGATCGTCGACATTACACAATCGCTGCAGCGCGACGTTGACATCTTGGCGCTGGCGCTCGGCCTTGTGGGCGTCGCCATCGAATATTGTGAAACACGGGATATCAAGAGATCTAAAGATACTCAGACAGCGGTCGATGTTGTTCTTGCCGTTAACAGGGATGACGCTGATACCTAGCCCCTCGATGTCGACATTCTCCGTCCGCAGACCCGCTTCGAGCAGCGCTTTATCTTCCTCTCCCTCAACAAGAACAACGATTGACGCAAAGAAGCCCTCCATCACCGATGTAGTGAGAACAGATGAGAGCCCTGCTCGAAATCGATCCTCGGTGGGACCGGTTCGCTCAAACGCAGCGGCGACAGCAGCCATCACGGATTCGAGATTAGTGGTGCTTAGTTGACTTCGAGGCGGATGTCCTGAATCGCGCGGTTTCCTAACCAGAACAAGTGCATCAAAGACGTCGACCGGTACGAAGAAGGGCGAATGGGTGCTCACCAATACTTGTGTATTTGACGATCCACCTGCAGCGATTTCGCTCAAGACGCGCGCGAACTTCCGCGCCTGTATCGGGTGCTGATACAGCTCTGGTTCTTCAATAACGAGGATGTAATGATGCAAGTCGGATCTGGTTGCTTCCGCAGGTCATGTCCCGTCAAGTGGTGTAAATCGGTGGCATCATCCTCGCTCTGATGGCCGCGATCTACACGGCGATGGGTAGCTGGTCGGAA
>Ga0073934_10001464_pt1 | contig 56125 bp, 36 predicted proteins | sample LarsenN4metaG_FD_76834 | JGI IMG/M metagenome (GOLD analysis project Ga0073934, IMG submission 76834) | Hot spring sediment bacterial and archeal communities from British Columbia, Canada, to study Microbial Dark Matter (Phase II) - Larsen... ...
AGCGGCTCGTCGGCCTGCCACAGGGCCCGCAGCAGCCCGGCCACGCGCTGGGCACGCCCGCTGTGGTGGCGCACGGCCTCGGGGAACCAGTGGCCGCTGCCACCCGCCAGCTCCGCCCAGGTGTGCGGCTCCACGTAAAGCATGTGGTAGCGCCAGCCTTCCTGTGTCTCCGCACGACCGGTGTGCGGCTCGCCCGGGTTCATCGTGACCAGGGCACCCGGCGCGGCCAGATGCTCGGCCCCTGCGTAACGAAATCGCTCCACACCTGACTCGATGGCACCGAGGCCGAAGCCATCGTGCGTGTGGGGCTCAAACGCATGGCGGACGATGCGGGCGCGGTACAACTCCACGCCTGTGAGGTGCGGCACCGGAGCGAACTCGGCCACATCGGTGGCGTGTTCAAACTGCTCCGGCACCCCTCGCATGACGGTCAGGCAACCTGGCGTGCGCCCTGCGCATCGCCGGGCTGGCGCCAGCGCACCAGCAGCCCCTGCCAGCGCTCGCGGGCGGCACGCAGGTTGCGCTCCTTCACGTGGCCAAAGCCCTTGATCTGCTCGGGCACGCGCGCAATGTCCAGCGCCAGGGAGTGGTTGTCGGCGTTCAGGCTTGGCAGCAGCTCCTCGATCGTGTCTTGGTACTCACCGATGAGAGCCCGCTCGGTGCGGCGTTCCTCGGTACGGCCAAACACGTCAAACGCCGTGCCGCGCAGACCCTTGAGCTTGGCCAGCAGGCCAAAGGCCTTCATCATCCACGGGCCATAGGTCTGCTTGAGCAGCTCGCCACGGTCGTTCTTGCGCGCCAGCAACGGCGGTGCCAAGTGGAATTTGAGCTGAACGTCGCCTTCGAACATGGATGCGATTTTCTGTTGGAATGCGCCGTCGGTGTACAGGCGGGCCACCTCGTATTCGTCCTTGTAGGCCATGAGCTGGAACAGGTTGCGTGCCACCGCCTCGGTCAACGCAGTCTTGCCCACCTGGCGGGATTCGACGTCCTGCACGCGGCGCACGAAGGCTTCGTAGCTTTGGGCATAGGCGGCGTTCTGGTAGGCGGTGAGGAACTCAACCCGGCGCTGCAGCAGGTGGGCCAGCGTTTCGCGCGGCTTGAATTCGATGACCTGCGACGGCGCGAGAAGTGCTTGCACGCGCGCCCAATCGTGCGCAGCCTGGCGGCCCCACTCGAAGGCGGCCTTGTTCTGCTCCACGGCCACGGCGTTGAGTTCAATGGCGCGCATCAGCGACTCGCGCGTCAGCGGCACCCAGCCCTTTTGCCAGGCGTAGCCCAGGATCATGGGGTTGATGAAGAGCGTGTCGCCCATGAGCTTGGTTGCCACGGCATCAGCGTCAAAGGCGCCCACACCGGGCACGCCCACGGCCTGCACAATGGCAGCCACGCAGGCCTCGGCGGGGTTTTGCCAGCCCGCGTTGCGCACGAAGGCCGCCGTGAGCGCCGCGTAGGCGACCGCCACCATCAGGCCGAAGACGTAGGTCAGCGGCCGGGCCGCCGCGACCCAGTGCGGGCGCAGCGTGGGCACGCCGCCGGCCCCGCGCAGCGGCAGCGACCCGGCGATCGGCAGCACCGCCAGCAGCAGCGCGACGCCGAGCGCGATCCAGAGGAAGAAGTGGCCGAGCTCGGGGATCATGGCTTGGCCGGCGTGCCGGCGCCGGAAGTCGACTCGGTGGTCACGAGGCTGCGCGCCGCGCGTTCGGGGTGGCCGGCCTTCTTCAGCGCCTCGGCCGCCTCGGGCGGCATGTAGTTCTCGTCGTGCTTGGCCAGCACCTCGCGGGCCACGAAGACGCCGGACTCGAGCTTGCCCTGCGCGACCACGCCCTTGCCCTCCTTGAACAGGTCGGGCAGCACGCCTTCGTAGCGCACCGGCACCGTCTTGGCCGAGTCGGTGACGACGAAGTTCACGCGCACGCCCTCGCGCTTGACGCTGCCCGGCTCGACCAGGCCGCCGAGGCGGAACGTGCGCCCGGTCGGCGCCTCGTGGGCCGCCACCTGCGTGGGCGAGTAGAAGAACACGAGGTTGCTGCGGAAGGCGTTGAACACCAGCGCGGCGATCGCGCCGACGGCCAGGACCAGCAGGCCGGCCAGTGCCAAGCGGCGCTGGCGGGGTTTCAGAGTGCTCACGTTCAGGACTCCCTGGAGGACGGGGCGTCGTCGTCCGACGCCGCCTCCTCGTAAGACGCTTCGTTGATCGAGGCAAGCGCGCGGCGATGCCGGCGCGCCGCCAGCCAGGGCTCGGCGATCATCGCCAGCAGCGATACCCCGTACGAGCCCCAGACAAAGAGCCCGTAGCCGCCCATCGCGAAGAACTCGCTGGCGCTGCCCCAGTTCATGCGGTGCGCTCCTGCGGGCCGCCACGGTGCGGCGGCGTGCCGGCGTCGCCTCGCGCCAGGTCCTGCACCCACTGCGTGTGGCGCTCGCGCACGAGCGCCATCGCTCGTGCGCGCATGAACACCACCGCGAAGGCGTAGGCCCAGCAAGCCACGGTCATCAGCAGCAGCGCCGTGAGCATCGTGTGCGCCATCTTCGGCGCCGCCGTCATGCTGATGGTCGCGCCCTGGTGCAGCGTGTTCCACCACTTCACGGAGAAGTAGATGATCGGCACGTTGACGCTGCCCACCAGCGCCAGCAGGGCCCCGGCCTGGTCGGCGCGCCGGGGGTCGTCGATGGCGTTGACGAGCGCGATGTAGCCGAGATAGAGGAAGAGCAGCAGCAGCTCGGAGGTGAGGCGCGCGTCCCAGACCCACCACGTGCCCCAGGTCGGCTGCCCCCACAGCGCGCCGGTGATCAGGGCCAGCGCCGTGAACATCGCGCCGGTCGGCGCGATGGCCCGTGCCAGCACCGAAGCCATCCGCGCGTGGAAGGCCCAGCCGATGGCGGCCCAGAAGGCCATCGCCAGGTACAGGATCATCGACAGCCAGGCCGCCGGCACGTGGATGAAGATGATCCGGTAGGCCTCGCCCTGGGTGGCGTCGGTGGGCGCCACGAAGAAACCGACGTAGAGGCCGGCGACGGCGAAGACCAGCGTCACCGCCCACAGCCACGGCAGCGCGGCGCCCGTCAGCCGATAGAAGCGCATCGGCGCGGCGAACGTGTAGAGGCGCAGCCTTTCGGCGCGGGGGTTCGAGGTGGCCATGTGACAGGGACTTTGCCGCCGTGGAACCCGGCGCGCCGGAGGTGGCGTGCCCTTCGGTGTTCGGCATGCCGCTCACCAGGGGCTCCGCACGCGCGCACCACGACGGCGCGGGAAGCGAATCTTAGGCGATGGGCACGGCCTCCGCGGTACCGAGAGGGCCGGCATTGAATCAGGTCAATCGGGAGTGCTTGCAGCGGTTGCCGCAGGTGACCGCTTGTCTCCGCTTGAGAGAGATCAAGGCGCGGCGGCCGCGATTCCGGGCCGTGCGCGTCAGCCGAGCGCGATGCGCAGCGCCGCCGCGGTGGCCGGCGGCGTGCCCACCAGCGTGGCGATGAACAGCGCCGCCAGGAGCGACAGGTGGCCGTCGACCGCCTGGCCGGCCTCCAGCGCCGAGACGGCCCCGGCGCCGAAGATGAGGGCGGGCACGGCCAGCGGCAGCACGATCAGCAGGTTCAGCAGCGCGCCGCTGCGCAGGCCGAGCGTCAGCGCCGCGGACAGCCCGCCGAGCAGGCTGAGGATCGGCGTGCCGAGCACGAGCGTGGCGAGCAGCAGCGCGATGGCGTCGCCCGGCAGGCCGAACATCAGCCCGATCAGCGGGCTCACCGCCACCAGCGGCAGCCCGTGCGTGAGCCAGTGCGCCACCGCCTTGGCCAGCGCGAGCAGCCAGGCCGGCTCGGGAGCGAGCAGCAACTGCTCGAGCGACCCGTCGGCGTGGTCGGAGCCGTACATCGGCGCCAGCGACAGCATGGCCGCCAGCAGCGCGCCGACCCACAGGACGCCCGGCGCGATGTGGCGCAGCGTCTGCGGCTCGGGCCCGACGCCGAGCGGGAACAGGCTGGCCGCGACGATGAAGAAGACCACCGGCAGCAGCGCCTCGACCGGCCGGCGGGCGGCCAGGCGCAGCTCGCGCGAGAGCACCGTGGCGAAGAAGCCGCTCATCGCGTCGCCTCCCGCCCGCGGCGGCGCGGCGCCGCGGGCGCGACGGGGCGGCCGCGCTCGCTCACTGGAGCACCCGCCGCGCCGGCGCATCGGGCAGCGTCACCACGCGGGGCGCGGGTCGCAGCCGGTCGATCTGCTGATGGCTCGTGAAGAGCACCGCGCCCCCCGCGCCCACGATGCCCGCGAGCAGGCCCGCGAGCCGGTCGATGCCGTCGTCGTCCAGCGCGTCGAAGGGTTCGTCGAGCAGGGCCAGCGCCGGCTTCGGCGCGAGCGCCAGGCGGGCCAGCGCGACGCGGCGTCGCTGGCCCTGGCTCATCGTGCGCACGGGGCGCCGGGCCAGCGCCCCGACGCCGAGCGCGGCCAATGCCGCCTGCACCTCGGCAGCCGCGGCAGGCACGCCCGCCAGGCGGGCAGCGAAGCCGAGCGACTCGGCGGCGGTCAGGTCGTCCTTCAGCGCGTTCGCGTGCGCGAGGTAGACCAGCTGCCGTCGCCAGCCCGGATCGACCGCCTTGAGCGGCTGACCGCCGAGCCGCAACTCGCCGGCGGCCGGCGTGCCCAGGCCCGCGAGGGTGCGCAGCAGCGTCGTCTTGCCACGGCCGTTGGCGCCGCGCAGCCACACGAGGTCACCCGGCGCGAGGCGCAGTTCCAGCCCGTCGAAGAGCACGCGTTCGCCGCGTTCGCAGCGCAAGGCAGTGGCTTCCAGCAATGGCAGGGGTGGCCAGTCGGACACGATGAAGGCAGGGAAGAGGGGCGGCAGCCGGACGGGTGCCGTGACGGATCCCGCAGGGAACGCCGGCCGATGGCCGGTTCGCGGCCGCGACGGTAACACCGCCTGCGCCCACCCCCCATCGGGGCGTCCCGCCGACAACGGTTGTCCGGTGCGGCAGCGGCCCATAGGATCCGCCGCATGCTGAGCCCGGTCGCGACCACCTGTCGGTGCCTGCGCGCGTTGCGCGGTGCGACGGCGGCCGCCGTCATCGCGGGGCTGGCCGGCCTGGGCGGGCCGCCGGTGCAGGCGCAACCTGTCGCGGCCGTGTCCGACGCCGTGCTGCGCCCGCTGCTCAGCGTCGAGACGGGGAGCCATGGCGCACCGGTGCGCCGCATCGACGTCGCCGCCGCCCGCGGCCTCGTCGTCACCGTCTCCGACGACCGCACGGCACGCGTGTGGCACCTCGACAGCGGCGCGCTTCGCCACACGCTGCGGCCGTTCGCCTTCGGCACGGAGGGCGGGCGGCTGTACGGCGTCGCGGTCCATCCGCGCGAGCCCCTGGTGGCGGTGGCCGGCACCACGGGCGGCGCCATCCCGGGCGGGCCCGACCACCCGCACCTCGTCTACCTCTTCGATCTCGAGTCGGGCGCGCTGCGTTCGACGATCGACGCGCGCGCCGGCGACATCCGCAAGCTCGCATGGTCGGCCGATGGCCAGGTGCTGTTCGCCGGATACAACGGAACGCACGGCGTGCGCGCGTTCGCGCGTGACGGGCGCGAGCTGCTCGACGACCGCTACGGCGGCCCGGTCTTCGGCCTGGCGACGCACGCCACCGGTGCCGCCGCGGCGGTCGGCCTGGACGGCACGATCCGGCTCTACCGCGCCACGGCGGCCGGGGCCGTCGAGCGCGCCGCCGCCGCGCAGCTCGGCAGCCGGCGTCCCGCGAGCCTGGCCTTCAGCCCCGACGGACGACAGATCGCGGTGGCCTTCGCCACGCGTGGCGAGGGCCTCGAGATCCTCGACGCCGCGACGCTGCAGTCCGTGGCCCGCCTGCCGGCGCCGGAGTCGTTCGCGGGCGACTGGCGCACGATCGCGTGGTCGGCCGACGGCCGCACCATCGCCCTGGGCGGCACGGCGCACACGCGCGAGGTGCGCTTCGCGGTGCTGGCCATCGACGCGGCGACGCGCCAGGTGCGCGAGCGCACCGAGGTCGCCGGCGACACCGTCACCGACCTCGTGCCGTTGCCGGCCGGCGGCTTCGCCTACGCGAGCTTCGACGGCTCGTGGGGCACGGTGGGCGTGCCGGGCCAGGGCCCGGCGCGCCGCGTCGGCGTGCCGGTGCCTGCCGTGCGCGGCAATGCGCCGCTCGACCTCGAGGTCGGCGCCGACGGCCTCGCGGCGCGCTGGGGCCAGCGGGGCCCCGGGCGCGGCCTCGCCTTCGCGTTCGAGCGCCGCCGCCTCGTCGCCGGGGCGTCGCTGGCCGACGCGGGCCTTCGTGCCCCGGAGGTCCGCGGCGGCGGGCTCGTCGTCGTCGGGGATCGGGTGCGCGACGGCCGGCCGCCGGTCATCGGCGGGCGCCCGTTGGCGCTGCAGCAGGACGAGCGCGTGCGCGCCATCGCCGTTCCGGGGCCGCGGCCGGTGGCGGCCGTGGTCGGCACCAACCGCGCGCTGCACCGCATCGACGCCACCGGCCAGACTGCCTGGCGCGTGGCCGTCGACACCGAGGTGCGCGCCGTCAACGCCAGCGCCGACGGTCGCCTGCTCGTCGTCGCGATGGCCGACGGCACGCTGCGCTGGCACCGTGCCGCCGACGGCCAGTTGCTGCTCTCGCTGCTGGCGCGGGAAGACGGGCGCTGGGTGGCGTGGACGCCAAGCGGCTACTTCGACGCCAGCGCCGGCGCCGACCGCATCGTCGGCTGGGCCCTGGCGCGCGGCACCGCGCAGGCGATGGACTTCTATTCGCTGGCGCGCTTCCGGGCGCAGTACAACCGTCCCGACGTCATCGACGCCGTGCTCGCCACCGGCGACGAGAAGGTGGCGCTGGCGCAGATCGCCGCGCGCGCCGAGGCCGAACGCCTCGCGCTGCAGCAGGAAGCGGAACGCCAGGCCGAGGCGGCGCGCCGGGCCGAGCGGGAGGCCGCCGAACGGGCCGAACGGGCCCGCCTGGCCGCGCAGCAGGAGGCCGAACGGCGCGCCGCCGCCGAGCGCGCCGCGCGCGAGGCCGCCACGGCAGCGGAGCTGGCGCGGCAGGCCGAGGCGGCACGCCAGGCCGCCATCGCCCAGGCCCGCGCCCAGGCCGAGCGCGAAGCGGCGGCACAGGCCGCCGCGCGGGCCGAGGCCGAGGCGCGCGCCGCCGCCGAGCGCCAGCGGCAGGAGCGCGAAGCCGCGCTGGCCGCCGAGCGCGAGCGCCAGCGCCTCGAGGCCGAACGCGCCGCCGCCGAGCAGCAGGCCCGCGAACGCGAGCGCCTGGCGCAGGAGGCGGCGCGCGAGGCCGAGGAGCGCCGGCGTGCCGAGGCGGCACGCAAGGCGCTGGCGGTGCTGCGCGCGGCGGAGTTCCCGCCCGCGGTGCAGGGTGTGGGCGAGCCGCGTCTCAAGGCCAGCGGCAACCTCGTGACACTGCCCTTCGCGCTGCATTCGCACTCCGTGGCCGGCGAGGTGGACCTCAGCGTGCGCGTGGCCGGCCGGCCGGCGCTGCCCCGCGAAGTGGTCATGCCGAAGGCGTTGAACGGCTTGACCCAGGGCTACGCGCGCATCGAGCTGCCGGTGGCCGATGGCCTCAACCCGCTGTCGGTGGAGATCATCGCCAGCAACCGCTACGGCGCTTCCGAGCCACTGGCCTTCATCATCGAGCGCGAGCTGCCGCCGCCGCCCCCCGGCGGCTGGCCGGGCGACCTCTACGTGCTGGCGATCGGCGTGGCCGAGTACGCCCGCCCCGAGTACCGCCTCGGCCTGGCGGCGAAGGACGCGGCCGACTTCGCCGCGGCGATGAAGCGCCAGGAGGGCCGCCAGTACCGCCGCGTCATCGTGCGCACCCTCACCGACGCCGAGGCGACCCGCGCGGCCATCCTGCGCGAGTTCGACTGGCTGCGCACGAGCGTCACGCCTTCCGACACGGCCATGCTCTTCATCGCCGGGCACGGCGTCAACGACGCGCAGGGGCAGTACTTCTTCATGCCGCACGACGCCCAGCACGAGCGGCTGCTCAGCACCGGCGTGCCGCAGGCGGCCATCGTCTCGACGCTGGCGCAGATCCGCGGCCGCACGCTGATGTTCATCGACACCTGCTTCGCCGGCAATGCGCTCGGCGCGCTGCACAAGGCGCCGAAGAAGACCGAGCGCCTGATCAACGACCTGTCCGCCAGCGAGAACGGCGTCGTCGTGTTCGCGTCGAGCACCGGGCAGGAGGAGTCGCTCGAGAAGGACTCCTGGGGCAACGGCGCCTTCACCAAGGCGCTGCTGGAGGGCCTCTCGGGCCGCGCCGACTTCATGCGCGCCGGTCGCATCACCTACGCCGCGCTCAACCTCTTCGTCTCGGAGGAGGTGTCCCGCCTCACCGAAGGCAAGCAGCGCCCGGTCTTCATCTCGCCGCGCGGGGTGCCGGACTTCGCCGTGGCGCGGCTGTAGCCCGCGGCTGCGGTGCTGCACCGCAGCGGAGGGGTTTCCCTCGACGAAGCGGCCGACGCGTCCACAGGTCAGTGGAGCACGCGACCGTCGCGGCCGGGTGACACACCACAGCAGGGGAGTCACCGCCGGGGCCGGCTCGCTTAAGCTTGGCCAAGGATTGCAACCGTCGGTGACAGGCGCGAGGCTCGCGGCCAGCGCCCACCGGCCTGGCCGGCTCAGTAGCTCCTGGAGGAACCCGCGTGAAGCTCCATGCCCGCGCTCTGGCCCCGGTCGCCTTGCTCGTGCTGCTGGCGCTCGGGAGTTGTGGTGGTGGTGGCGGCGGCGGCGGTGGCACCGAGGAGGCACCGCCGGCGGTGGGCGTCTTCACCGGCTTCCCCGACTCCGGCAACCTGAACTGGGAGAGCACCGGCGGCGACGGCTCGGGTGGCGTCGGTGACGGGGGCGCCAGCGGCGACGGCGGCGTGGGTGCCGGCGGCGACTTCGGCCAGTTCCGCGGTGCCAACGTCTGCGTCTTCCTGGACGACGGCTCGCAGCTGGGCTGCGCGCTCACCGACGACGTCAAGGGCATGGTCACGATCAAGCCCGGTCGCGACTACCGCGGCGGTCTCCGCATCGAGCTCACCGGCACGCCCACGGCCACCTACTACGAGGAGGGGCGCGACACCTACGTGCCGTTCCCGGCCGACCGCAAGATCCGCGTCTGGGTGCCGAGCATCCAGCGCAACATCGGCATCACGCCCTTCACCGAGGCCGCGTACCGCCTGCTGACCGAAGGCAGCGCCCCCGAGAGCGCGGGCATGAACCCGAGCAAGGACCAGATCCGGGCCGCCAACGAGCGCGTGCGCCTGGCGCTGAACGAGCACTTCCCGACCGCACTGCACGTCGACGACATCGCGCGCCTGCCGTTCATCAAGAGCCAGGGGCTGCCGGCCGGCTCGATGCGCACCGATCCGCGCGGGCGCTACGGCCTCGTCAACGGCGCCTTCTCCAAGCAGGCCTCGTTCCACAACAGCGACACCGCCACGCCGACGCTGGACGCGGTGCGCCAGCTGTCCGAGGACCTCCTGGACGGCCGCATCGACGGGCGCAACGGCGACCTGCCGGCCGGCCCGCCCGGCCAGCGCACCTACGACCCGCAGATGCTCACCGGCGAGCTGAGCTCGGCGCTGGCCGAGCAGGCCGCGCGCTTCGGCGCCCAGGAGGCCCTGGACGTGCTGCCCCGGGTCGTCAACTTCGGCAACGTGCGCTACGAGGGCTACCTCTTCGACGGCTCCATCAGCGTCGGCGGCCAGGCGTTCAGCACCGTGGCGGGCTGGGTGGCCGAGAACACGCGCGGCTTCTCGAACGGCCAGCAGTTCGATCGCCTGCCCGGGCAGCGCGCGCTGGCGCTGTACGGCAACAACGCGCACGGCGGCGGCTTCTACAAGGCCGATGCGCTGGGGCCGCGGCACAAGGTCTACGCCATCGGCGACAACGTCAACGGCGAGCTCGGCACCGGCACGCGCCGCTCCACCGGCGGCGCGGCCGTCGAGATCGCGCTGCCCGGGGCGCTGACGCACGCCGCCGGCGGCTTCTCGCACACGGTGATGCGCATGGCCGACGGGGCCGTGTACACGCTGGGCGACAACACGTTCGGCCAGCTCGGCCAGGGCCAGGGGCCGGCGACGCTGCCGAGCACCACGACGCCGCTGCGCGTCGACCTGCCGCGCGCGGCGCTGGCCGTGGCCGCGACGAACATGGCCTCCTACGCGCTGCTGGAAGATGGCAGCGTGTGGTCCTGGGGGCACAACGGCGGCTTCGGGCTGCTGGGCAACGGCACGCGCGACGGCATGCAGACGACGCCCGCCGCCGTGCCCGGCCTGACGCAGATCGTGCAGATCAGCGCGCGCGACAACGACGTCGTCGTGCTCCGGCGCGACGGCACCGTGTGGCACTGGGGAAGCTTCCCGGCCGACGAGGTGGCGTTCGACGCCGGCGATCCCTCGAGCGCCTACCGGGGCGGCTCGACGGGCCCGGTGCAGGTGCAGGGCCTGCCGGCCGGCGTGGCGGTGCGCAAGGTGATCACCGAGCAGGGCCTGTTCGCCGTGCTGCTGTCCAACGGCCACGTCTACCAGTGGGGCGTCTACTTCGACATCACCGCCGGCGCCGTGCTGCGCGACCTCACCGCGGGCCGCGTGCTCGGCCTGCCGCCGGTGCGCGACCTCATGCCCGGGGGCTTCGTCGGCTACGGCGTGCGGCCGTTCGACCGCCTGACGGCGATGGGCGTCGACTACCGCGGCGGCATGTGGAAGATCCGCGGCCGCGTGGCCGAGTCGTTCGACCCGCAGAACCCGGCCGCGCAGCACCGGCCGCAGAACCAGGGCCCGCGCATCGACTGCCATTCCTGCCACACCTTCCTCGACCAGGCCCTGGTCGACCTGCGCGCGACCGCGCCGCAGGTGCCGGCCGGTGCGCCCGAGTGCGTGATCCCGATCTCGGCCCACCGCAGCGACACCGGCTCGCTGGTGCATGCCGAGACCGAGTGCGTGCAGTGCCACAACGCCTCGCGCCTGAACTACCCGGTGCTCACGCCGAGCGGCCGTATGCCCTTCGCCGACAGCGGCGGCTGGGTGAACTGCGCGCGGCCGACCGACCTGCCGAACCGCAACTTCATCGCGCCGCCGAGCGTCTCCAACGCCTGCACCATCCCGCCGCGGCACGTCTTCACGCCGCCGGGCACGGTGTGCGCCACCTGCCACAACAGCGTCATCGCCCGCCCGCTCAACGACGCCAGCCTGTCCTGCGCACAGCCGCAGGCGGCCGAGCTGCCGACCATCCCCACCACGGCGAGCATCGACAGTGCCGTCGACGACGCCGGCGCGACGCTGGCCAACGGCGCGCTGACCAGCGACCGCACGCCCGAGGTGCGCGGCACGCTCTCGGCGCCGCTCGGCGCCAACCAGCAGCTGGCCATCACCCGCAATGGCGCCGTGGTGGGCAGCGCGACCGTGAGCGGCACGACGTGGCGCTTCCTCGACAGCAGCGGCGACGGCACGCTGCGCTACACGGCGCGGGTCGTCAACGGCAGCGCCTTCGGCGCGACGAGCAACGCGTTCACGCTGAACATCGACGGCACCGCGCCCACGGCCACGGCCACGGTGGTCGACTTCTTCGACGACGCGCTCGGCAGCATCGCCATCGGCGGCTTCTCGAGCGACACCACGCCGCGGATCAACGGCACGCTGGGCGGCACGCTCGCCGCCGGCGAGGTGGTGCAGGTGCTGCGCAACGGCACGCTCGCCGGCACGGCGACGGTCAGCGGCGGCACCTGGGCGTTCACCGAGCCGAGCCCGCTGAGCCTGGGCCTGCACACCTACCGGGCGCGCGTGGCCGACGCCGCGGGCAACCTCGGCGCAGCGTCCGCAACGGCCTCGATCACGCTGGTGGCGGCCCTGCCGAGCGCCACCATCGTGCAGGCCGTGAACGCGGGCAATGCGGTCATCGCCAGCGGCGGCACGACCAACGACACCCGGCCCACGTTCAGCGGCTCGCTCGGCGCGGCGCTGCCCGCCGGGGCCCTGCTGCGCGTGCTTCGCGACGGCGCCGCCCGCGGCACCGCCACCTTGGCCGGGGGCGGCCTCGCCTGGACCTTCCAGGAGCCCGGAGCCACCGATGGCACCTACCGCTACACGGTGCGCGTGGAGGCCGGCGCGGTGCTGGGCGCGACGTCGGCGCCCTACGACATCACGTTCGACACCGCGGCGCCGACCCAGCGTGCCGACGTCCTCACCGTCGCCGACGACGTGAACGGCGTGCTCGCCGGCGCCAACCCGACCACCGCCGATACCACGCCCACGGTCAGCGGCACGCTCACCGCCCCGCTGGGCACCGGCGACCGCGTGCAGATCCTGCGCAGCGGCGACGTCGTGGCCACGCTGGAGCCTTTCGCCGGCACGGCGTGGAGCTACACCGAGCCCGCGCCGGTGCCCATCACCCCGCCGGCGACGCAGGTGACGCTCACCTACGCCGCGCGCGTCGTCGACGGCGCCGGCCAGACCGGCCCCGCCACCGGCGCCACGCGCCAGGTGACGGTGGCGCCGGGCAGCGTGCCGCTCGTCAACGCCGGCACCACGATCACGGCGGTCGCCGGCATCGCGGTGCCCGGCGGCGGCACCACCGTCGGCTCCGTGTACACCAGCACGCCGACGGTCAGCGGGACGATCGAACGCGCGCTGGCCGCCGACGAGCAGATCGTCATCTACCGCAACACGACGAGCCCGGTGGTCGCGCCATCGCGCGGCGGCACGGCCGCGCAGGTCGGCTTCATCAGCGCCGCCTCGCTCGGCGCGAGCCAGAGCTGGACGTTCACCAGCGGCGCGCTCACGGCCGGAGCCACCTACTTCTTCAGCGCCAACATCGAGAAGACGGCCAACCCGCTGCTGTACGGCGCGCCCAGTGCCACGTCCGGCGTGCCGATCGTCGTCGCCACGACGGGCGCGGTGGGCGGCATCTTCGACGACGCGAACGTGGCCGTCGCCGGCAACAACACGGCCGACTCGACGCCGCGCATCGCCGGCACGATCGGCCGCGCGCTCGCTGCCGGCGAGACGCTGCAGCTGCGCCGCACGCTGGGCGGCACGACCACGAGCTTCACCATCGTGCCGGGCGGCTCGAGCTGGAGCTACACCGAGCCGGCACCGCTGGCCGCGGGCGCGTACAGCTACGTGGTGCGCATCCTCGACGCCGCCGGCGTGCCCGGCGCGCAGAGCACCGCGGCCACCGTCAACGTGCTCGCTCCGCTGCCGTCCATCGCCACGATCGGTGGCCCGGTGCCGCAGGACAACGCCGTCTTCGACACCACGCCCACGATCGGCGGCAGCCTCGGTGCGGCGCTACCCGCCGGCGCCAGCGTCCGGCTCTACCGGCCGACGTCGGCCGGTGCCTGCAGCACGGCCACCTTCGGCACCGCGACGTGTCCGCTCGTCGGCAGCAGCGGCAGCGCCGGCTTCACGCCCTGGTCCCTCACCGACTCGGTCGGCACCGGGCTGCGACGCTACGTCGCGCGGGTCGAGAACGGCACGGCCTACGGCAGCACGAGCGGCGAGTACCGCCTCACCGTCGCCACGGCGCCCACCGCGACCGTCTCCTCGGCCACCACCTCGGTGATGCCGAACACCTTCGTGACGGGGGCCAACCCGAACGGCAACGGCATCGCCAACGGCGGTCTGACCAATGACCAATCGCCCCGCGTGCTGGTGCAGTTCAGCGGGGCGCTGGGCACGGGGGTCACGCTGCGCATCAGGCGCAACGGCTCGAACGTCACCGCTTCGGCGACCGTCGTCGGGAGCTGTGGCAGCAACTGCTTCACCGTCGACCTGCCGTCCCCGGTCTCGCTGATCAACAACGAAGGCGGCACCCTCGAGGGCGGCACGCCTTCGGCCGCCGGGCTGCCCTCCGGGCCCTGGTCGTTCACGGCCATGGCCGTCGACGCCGCCGGAAACGAGGGCGCCGCATCCGCCGGCTACAGCTTCTCGTTCGGGTACATCGACTGCGACTTCGCGCGCGCCGACGCCACGCACCGCAGCGCCTACCTGCAGGTGACCGGCACGAGCGTCGCGCACTCCGCCTGGACCGGGCTCAACTGCACGAGCTGCCACCTGACCACCAACGCCTCTGCCGTGACGCCGGCCGGCACGCTGGTGCGCGTCCCGGCGGGCATCGTGGGCACGCCGCCGGTGCGCACGCCGAGCTACTGGTGCCGCCGCCCGTAGCTGCGGACGCGTCGACACCCGCCCGCGACCTGCAGGAGCAAAGGAGCCTCGCCGACTTTCCGCTCAGCCGACCCCTGCCTCGCCGCCCTCGGAGCGCCACCGACCGTGAGGCGGCCGGCGCGGGCCGCCGGCACCCGGCCGAGGCCGATGCCAGCGCGAAGCCTGGTCGGAGCCCTCAGAACTCGAAGCGCGCACCGAGGTAGTAGAAGGTGCGCGTCGAGTCCTCGCTGCGGTTCGGACCGCTGGTCTTGGCGCTCTCGACGCTGACCTCCGACTCGATCGCCACCTGCCTGATCAGGCGCCAGGTCACGCGCAGGCCCGGCGTCCAGCGGGTCATCTTCAGGCCCGTGTCGTCGGTCTGGTGGTAGAGCTTCAGCGACGGCTCGAGCTGCCACTCGGAGTTCAACGACGACGCGTTGTTGTACGAGAGCAGCTCGCCCTGGAACGTGGGGCCGCGCACGACGTTGGCGATCAGGACGTGCGTGTCGCGCGGCGAGTAGAGGTTGGTGCCGATGAGCTGCCCGCCCAGGCTCCAGATGTCGCCGGTGCTCGGCAGCCCCGTGGGCAGGATGTCGGGCACGGGCGCCACCGCCGTGGTGTTGCTGAGGCGCAGGTCGAAGCCGACCTGCCACGACTTGGACACCGGAGTCATGAACCCGAAGGCCCCCTGCGTGGAGGTGGCCGTGAGCAGGCGCGCCCGCTCGCGCAGGGCCTCGATCGTGCTGGTGGCGAGCAGCTCGGTGATCGTGGTCGGGCGCACCGTCAGGTTCGGGTCGACGAAGAAGAGCGTGTTGCCCAGCGAGAGCAGCGGCTGCTTGCGCCGGTCGTAGAGCAGCGTGAAGACGCTGTTGTCGGCACGCTGCCAGCTGCCTTGCAGGCTGGCGATGTTGAGGCCGCGCAGCAGGACGTCGTAGTCGATCTGCGCCGTGCCCGAAAGGCCGCCGTCGGCATAGCGCCAGTCGCTGCCGACGGCGCGGCGGTCGATCTGGCCGTCGATCGTCTGCTGCATCGCGTAAAGGGAGGCCCCGAGGTGCGGCGTCAGCGCCTCGGCGTCGAGCGCCGCGCCGTAGAAGCGGCGCTTCGCATCGAGCAGCTCGTCGGAGGGCACGCCGGCGACGACGCTCGCCTTCCAGCGCGGGCGGAACGTGTAGCCCGCCCAGGCCCCGTCGAAGCGGCCGAGCACGCCGCCGCCGAGCGGCGACTGGCGGCCGAGCCGAACCTGCCAGCCGTCGCCGATCGAGCGGTGGTCGTAGTACAGCGCGCTCAGTCGGTTGCGGCTCTTCTCGGGCCGCAGCTCGTCGCGCGTGTACGTGTCGCGGAACACGAAGCGCTGATCGACGTCGGCGTTGCGGTTGCGCCAGTTGAGGTCGGTGCTGCCCACCCATTGCCGCTGGTCGGTGCCCGACAGCGTCGCGTCGGAGATCAGCGTCGGCAAGCCGCCGATGGCCGAGTCCTGGAACTCCTGCGTGCGGATCTTCGACTGGCCGCCGTAGTAGTAGAGGCTGACCGAGCCCGTGGTCAGCGTGGTGTGTCGCGGGTCGGGTGCGGCAGCCCCTGCTGCCGCGCCGGCGGCCGCCACCGGGGCGCCGCCCAGTTCGGCCAGCGCCGCGCGGGCCCGGTCGGCGTCCGGCCCCTTCGGGTACAGGCGCAGGAAGGCCTCGAACTCGGCACGCGCCCGGCCCGTGTCGCCGGCCTTCAGGCGCGCCTCGCCGATCAGCGCCTGCGCGGCGCGCGAGAGGCTGTTGGGCGGCAGGTCGAGCAGCGTGGACAGCGCCTCGATCGCAGCTTCCCACTGGCCCGCCGCGTAGGCCGCGCGTGCGGCGGCCATCAGCGCGGCGGCGCGTGCCTCGACCTCGGCCGCCGCCAGGGGCGCGGCCGGCGTGGCGTCCACGGGCCTCGTGTCGGCCGTCGGCGCCGGGGCCGTGGGCGGCGGTGCCGATGCCGCCCCGGCGGGCGCGGCGGCGGCAGGAACAGCAGCGGCGGGCGCGGAAGCCGCAGCGGACGACGCCGCGGCCAGTGGTGCTGCGGCGAGAGGCGCCGAGGCCGGTGCCGTGGCGGGCGCTGCCGCCGACGCTGCGGCCGCGGCAGCCGACGCGGCCGATGCGGCCGCTGCCGCGGGGCGCGCGGCCGTCGAGGGCGTCGAGGCGGCGGTCGCGGGCGCCGCCGCGATCACGCTGCCCGCGCCGGCCGCACCCGCGGCAGCGGGGGCCGTGACGGCCGTGGACCCGGCGGCCCCCGCCGCACCCGCCGCTGCGCCGGCAGCCGTTGCGCCGGCCTGCGCGGCCCGCTCGGCCGACGACCCCGCCGTGGCCGCCCGCTCGAGCGCCGAGGGCCCCGAGGCGGCAGCCGCCGGCGGCGTGGCCGTCGCCGTCCGCGGCGCCGCGGGGCGCAGCGGCTCCGTGGAGGGCGCGCTGGGAATCACGATGGTCGTCGTGGGCACGTCGGCCGCGCCGGAAGTGGCGGCGGCCACGGGCTCGGTGACGCGCGCGTTCGGGAACCGCACGCGCGCCACCGCCAGCACGAACTCGGCTTCGGCGCGGGTGGCGAAGGGCCCGATGTGCGTCTCCACGATGACGCGGCCCTGCTCGGCGCGACGGGTCGTGAACACGCTCAGGTGCTGCAAGGCCGCCGGAATCGGCACCGAGAGCCCCTGCTCGCCCTCGGCCGCGTCGATGGTGACGCGGAATCGCCCTGCCTCGGCACTCGCGGCCGAGGGCGGAGAGGCGGAGCCGGGCCCGGCGGGAGCCGCGGCAGACGTCGCCGGGAGCGGTGCCGCCGCGGCGGCCAGCGCGGCACCGCGGCCGACCAGCACGATCTCGATCTGGCGGGCACTGCGCCCGCTGCGCACGCGGTGCGGCACCGGCTCCGCGAACCGCACGAGCAGCCGTCGTTCGTCGCCGGCCACGCCCGCCTCGGCCTCGTCGGTGACCGTGACGGTCGGGATGCCACCGCTGCCGGCCAGCGAACTGCGCCCGCCCAGGCGCTGCGTGGCCGAAGGAACGGCGGACCGCGGTGGCGCCAGCAGGCGGTAGAAGATCAGCGACTGGTCACCGGCGGCGGCGCCCACGGCGCGCACCAGCTGCACGTCGGCGACGAGGCGCACGACGAGCACCGCGTCGGCGCCCTCGCGCCGCAGGTCGAGCTCGTCGAGCAACTGGGCGTGGGCCACCGCGCAGGCCCCCGACAGCAGCCAGGCGAACCAGGCACAGGCCAGCACGCGCCACACCGAGGCGGCGCGGCGCCGGCGATGCAGCGGGTTCGGCGGGGTGGTCGACGAAGGCAGCGGGTTGGGCAGGTCGCAGCCAGAGGCCCGGCGTCGCATCAGTCCCATTTCGTGTAGGTCGAGCCCCGGGTCCCCAGCGGGCGGTGGCAGCCGGACTCGGAGCAGTCGATGGCCGGCGGCGTCTTGGTCCTGTGCGTCAGCGACTTGCGCTCGCCGACGCCGGCGTAGTTGGTGCCGGTGACGTGGCAGCCCTTGCACCAGCCGGCCCCGCCGCCCTGGCTGTTGTTGTGGTTCATGCGTTGCGACCAGCTGGTGGTCGTGGTGTGGCAGGCGTTGCACTCCATCGCCGCGCCGTTGAGCAGCTGCGACTCGGGGATGTGGTTGGCCGGCTTGCCCACCGCGCCCTGGCCCGTGAAGCTGCCGCTGTGGCAGGTCTTGCACTGCCCGGTGATCGTCGCGTTGGCGTGCACCTTGGCGCCCGTCCAGGCCGTGTAGCCCGACCGGTGGCACGTGTCGCAGTTGGCCGCGGCGAGTGTCGACACCAGTTGGTAGGGCACGTGGCTCGCGGACTTGCCGTCGGCCGGCGGGTAGGCGCCGCTGTGGCAGGTCGCGCACTGCGCCGTCACCGGCACCTGCGTGTGGTTGAACTTGGTCGGCTTCCAGGTGCTGGTGTTGTGGCACGCGTAGCAGTTGGTCGCGCCTACCGGGATGTGCGTCGCGTTCTTGCCCGTGGCCGCCGAGCCGTTGTGGCAGGTCGTGCAGTTGGTGGCCGCGGTGAACGCGGTGTGGTCGGTCTTCGCGCCGAGCCACGTCGTCGTGCTCCTGTGGCAGCCCTCGCAGGCCGTCTGGCCCACGTGCACCTGCGTCGTCGGCTTGACGCTCGCGTGGCAGCTCGCGCACTGCGCCGTGATGGTCGCGTTGGCGTGCACGCGGGCCGGTGTCCACGTCGTGTAGCCGGCCTTGTGGCAGGTGTCGCAGTTGGCCGCCGCGAGCGTGGCCACCAGCTGGTAGGGCGTGTGGCTCGCCCCCCTGCCGTCGGCCGGCGGGTAGGTGCCGGTGTGGCAGGTGGCGCATTGCGCCATCACCGGCACCTGCGTGTGGTTGAACTTGGTCGGCTTCCAGGTCGTCGTGTTGTGGCACGCGTAGCAGTTGGTCGCGCCCACCGGGATGTGCGTGGCGTTCTTGCCCGTGGCGCTGGTGCCGTTGTGGCACGTGGTGCAGTTGGTCGCCGCGGTGAACGTGCCGTGGTCGACCTTGGCGTTCGCCCAGCTCGCCGTGCTCTTGTGGCAGTTCTCGCACACGGTCTGCCCGGTGTGCACCTGGGTGGCCGGCTTGATGCCGGCGTGGCAGCTCGCGCACTGCGCCGTCACGGTGACGCTGGCATGCAGGCGCGCCGGCGTCCACGCGGCGTAGCCGGCCTTGTGGCAGCCGTCGCAGTTCGTGCCCGCCAGCGTGGCCACCAGCTGGTAGGGCGTGTGGCTCGCCCCCCTGCCGTCGGCCGGCGGATAGCTGCCGCTGTGGCAGGTGGCGCACTGCGCCGTCACCGGCACCTGCGTGTGGTTGAACCTGGTCGGCTTCCAGGTCGTGGTGTTGTGGCACGAATGGCAGTTGGTCGCGCCCACCGGGATGTGCGTGGCGTTCTTGCCGCTCGCCGCGCTGCCGTTGTGGCACGAGGCGCAGTTCGTGGCCGCGGTGAAGGTGGCGTGGTCCACCTTGGCGCTCGCCCAGCTCGAGGTGCTCTTGTGGCAGTTCTCGCAGACCGTCTGGCCGGCATGGATGGGCGTGGCCGGCTTGACCCCGGCATGGCAGGTGGCGCACTGTGCGACGAGCGTGACGCTGCTGTGCACGCGCGCCGGCAGCCAGGAGCGGAAGCCCGTGCGGTGGCAGGTGTCGCACGTGGCAGTCGCTGCCCCCGCCACCTGCGTGTAGGGCACGTGGTTCGCGCCGGTGCCGGTGGCGCGGACACCGTTGTGGCAGGTGGCACAGGTGCCGGCGGTGACGCCGGTGTGGTCGAAGCCGCTCGCCGGCCGCCATGCGCTGGTGGTGTGGCAGCTGTCGCAACTGGCCGCCGTGACCATGTGCGTCGAGGGTTTGCCGCCTCCCTGCTGGCCGTTGTGGCATGAGGCGCAGGTGCCTCGCGGCACGCCGGTGTGGTTCATGCGCGCGCCGACGAAGGTGCGCGTGCCGTGGCAGCTGTCGCAGGCCAGCGTCGTGGGGATGTGGTTGGGCGTCCTGACGACGTTGCCGCGTGCCAGCCGCGCGCCCGCGACGTGGCACGACTCGCAGTCGCGCGGCGTGCCCTTGAAGACGCCACCCTCGTGGCAGGACTCGCAGCGTGCGTTGGCGTGCGCGCCGGTGAGCGCGAAGCCCGTGCTCAGGTGGTCGAAGTCGACGCGGCCCGCTCCCTGCGCCAGCGCCGATCCCGGCCCGACCCACAGGGCGACGAGGACCATCGCCGCGAGCTTGCCGGCCCAGTGTGTCCACTTCATGAGAGCACTCCCCGGGCCGGCGCCACGCGCGCGGCCTGCTGCGGCCCCGGCGCACGCGAGATGCGCATGCGGCGGTTGACCTGCTTCCAGTTCTCGACGCCGTGGCACTGGTCGCAGCGCGGGCCGAAGCTGCCGTCGTGCACGTCGTCGGCGCGGTGGCAGCCGTTGCAGCCCCGGTCCAGCGGTGCGGCCGCCTTGCCGGCCGGCGCCGGCGCCCGATGGCACGACTCGCACGCCGCCCTCGCGTGCTTGCCCTCCAGCGCGTAGCCGCTGCGCCTGGCGTGGTCGTAGTTCCACAGGCGCCAGTCGCGGGCGTTGTGGCAGCTCTCGCAGGCGGTGCCGAAGCGCGCCTTGTGCTTGTCTTGCTCGAGGTGGCAGCCGACGCACTCGCGCGGGGCGTCGCGGAAGCGCACGCTCTTGTGGCAGCTGGCGCAGGCCACCTTGAGGTGGGCGCCGACGAGCGCGAAGCGGGCGCGCGCGTGGTCGTAGTTCGGCACCTTCCAGTTCGCGGCGATGTGGCAGCTCTCGCAGCGCCGGCCGAGCTGGCCCTCGTGCCTGTCGTCCTTGCGGTGGCAGCTCCAGCAGTCCAGCGCCGTCGGCCGGAAGCTCTTCACGTCGCGGTGGCAGGCGTTGCACTGCAGCGGCGGCGAGGCGTGGCCGAGCGTCAGCGCGAACTTCGTCTTGCCGTGGTCGAAGCGCGTGGCCTTCCAGTCGCGCTCGGTGTGGCAGCTCGCGCAGTCCTTGCCGAGCGTGCCCTCGTGCTTGTCGTCCTTCCGGTGGCACGAGAGACAGTCGGTCGCCGCGCTGCGGTAGCTCTTGGGGTCGCGGTGACAGTCGACGCACTTCAGCGGCGGCACTGTGTGCTTGCCGGTCAGCGCGAACTTCGTCCTGTTGTGGTCGAAGCGGCTCGCCTTCCAGTTCGCGTCGGTGTGGCAGCTGGCGCAGTCCTTGCCGAGCGTGCCTTCGTGCTTGTCGTCCTTCTGGTGGCAGCCGATGCAGTCGCTCGGTGCGGCGCGGTAGTCGGCCACGGTGTGGCACGACTTGCACTGGACCTGGGCGTGGCCGCCGCGCAGGCGGAAGCGCGTCTTGTCGTGGTCGAAGCGCGCGGTCTCGCTCCAGCGCGTCTCGGTGTGGCAGGCTGCGCAGTTGGTGCCGAGCGAGCCCTTGTGCGTGTCGTCCTTGCGATGGCAGTCGATGCAGGCCGAGCCGATCTTGTCGCGGTAGAGGTGGCCGGTGTGGCAGCTCTCGCACTTGGCCTCGCGGTGCTTGCCGCGCAGAGCGAAGCGCGTGTCCACGTCGTGCCGGAAGGTGATCTGGTTCCAGCGGTTGGCGTTGTGGCAGCTCTCGCACTTCTCGCCGTAGCGCGCCTTGTGCCTGTCGTCCTTGCGGTGGCAGCCGATGCAGGCGGTGGGCGCCTCGCTGTAGACGGCGCTCTTGTGGCAGTTCTCGCACTTCGTGTCGACGTGCTTGCCGGTGAGCGGGAAGCGCGTCTTGCCGTGGTCGACCTTCGCGTCCTTCCAGCTCTGCTCGGTGTGGCAGCTGGCGCAGTCGTTGCCGAGGCTGCCCTTGTGCTTGTCGTCGTTGCGGTGGCACGAGAGGCAGTCCTGCGGCGCCTCGGCCCAGCGCTTGCCGGGCCGGTGGCACGAAGCGCAGTCGACGCCGACGTGCTTGCCCAGCAACGGATAGTCCGTGGCCCGGTGGTCGAACGCCTTGCGGTCGAACTCCGCGATCTTCATGTCAGGGCCGCGGTGGTCGGTGTGGCAGCTGCGGCAGGGCTGCGGCTTCAGGCGCCCGTGCATGCCGGTCCTGGCGCGCAGGTCCTGGCCGACCTCCTTGTGGCAGTCGACGCACAGCCGGTCCTGCGCGGCGCGGTCGAAGCGCACGTGGCACTTCGAGCACTCGCCCTCGACCTTCTGGTGCCCGCGGATCAGCGGTCCGGGCGACAGCGCCGACTCCAGACCCTGGGCAGCGGCCGCCCCGCACGCGGCCATCAGCAGGGCGGCGATGACCGCCCAGCCCTTCGCCAGAGCACGCCGCACGACCGCCATCACGCCCTGCGTCACGCTGCGTCGTGTGCCAGTCGCGGCGGCAATGCGGCACGGCGAGCCTCAGTAGGCATGGACGGCGACGACGTGCACGACCGCGCAGAGAACCATCATGACGACGAAGGGCACGTGCAGCACGTGCCAGAAGGAGAAGAGCCGCGTGTAGGCGGCGAACTGCGCCGCGCGCTGCACCGCGGCGACGTGCTCGTCGACCAGGCCCACCGCCTTGCGCGTCCGCCGCCGGAGCGCCTCCGTCGACCAGCCTTCGGCCTCGGCCAGCCGGCGGGTCTGGCGCCGCACCTCGGCCCGGATGGCCCGTCGGCGCGCCCGCAGCTGCAACGGCAGCACCGTCAGCCGATGCAGGTGCTGGCTCCAGCGGTCGCCGGGCTGCCCGACGTGGCGGTGAAGGTCGCGCATCGCGGCCTGCGCCTCCGGCGCGAACGCCAGGCCCCCCGCGGCCGTGTCGTCGATGAGGCCGAGCTGCGCCTGCAGGCCTTGCAGCGTCTCGCGCTCGCCGCCGAGGCCGCGGTGCACGTGCAGGTAGACGAAGCGGCCGACCACGCCGCTCAGCGCGACCACCAGCATGCTCACCAGGGCCACGCCGGCGTTCAGCGAGCCGATGCGGAACGACGAATGAGCCAGCACGATCACCGGCCCGAGGACGCCGAGCACCATGTGCACGACGAACCACAGGCGCGCCGTGCCGAAGCGCGCCATGAAGGCCCAGCGCTTGCGCAGCGGGTAGCCGAACAGGAGCAGCATCATCGAACCGCCGAGCACGCCGATCCAGTAGCCCGACTCCGTGCGGGGGTCGAAGAACGGCAGCTGCCCGAGCTGCCACGAGATGGCCACGGCGACGACGATGGCGAGGTACACCCGCCACTCGTGCGCCGAGCGGCTGGCGGGCGCAGGGCCGTTGCGACGCGATGCGCGGCGCTTCGACGGCGCGCTCTCGGCCACGCGTTCCGGCGCGGCAATGGAGTCGGTGACGGCAGGCATTCGAAGAGTCCCAACGCAGGCCAGCGCGACAAGCGAGGCGATGGACCGCCGTTCGAGGTTAGCGATCCAACCTTAGCGGCGCCTTGAGGAGCAGACGTGTCACGATCGGCGCGGAATCACCCGCCCGAAGGGCCACAACAAGCCATGCAAGCCCTTGTCACGCAAGGACTTTCCGGCTTGGCGCCGGAGCGGCCCATCGTCGCTCTCTGGCACGCCTGCCCACAATTCGTCTCAAGGCTGAATCGAATCTGAAGGCGCGCGCGTGGACGATCCACGCCGCCTCGTCCTGCCGCAACAGACTCCCTCTCCGATGGAAGCCGCCGTTCTCTATGCCCTCGTCGCGCTGGCCGCCCTGGCCGTCCATCTCACGCTGCGGCGCCGTCGCGACCGCCGCAACGACGAAGCCCGCCGCGAGTCCGAGCGCCAGGGCCTGAACGAACCCGCTTCGCTGCACCCGGTGGTCGACCCCGGCCGCTGCATCGGCTCGGGGGCCTGCGTGCATGCCTGCCCGGAGCAGGCGCTGGGCATCGTCGGAGGCAAGGCGGTGCTCATCAACGGAAGCGCCTGCATCGGCCATGGCGCCTGCGAGGCGGCCTGCCCGGTCAAGGCGATCCAGCTCGTCTTCGGCACCGAGAAGCGCGGCATCGACATCCCCGACGTCGCGCCGAACTTCGAGTCCAACGTGCCCGGTCTCTTCATCGCCGGCGAGCTCGGCGGCATGGGCCTCGTGCGCAAGGCGGCCGAGCAGGGCCGGCAGGCCATCGATCACATCCGCCGGCGCCCGCGCGGGCGTGCGGACCTCGACGTGCTCATCGTCGGCGCCGGCCCGGCGGGCCTCTCGGCAGGCCTCGCCGCCCTCGAGCACAAGCTGCGCTTCCGGCTCATCGAGCAGGAGGACTCGCTCGGCGGCGCCGTCTACCACTATCCGCGCCAGAAGATCACGATGACCTCGCCGGTGACGCTGGCCCTGGTGGGCAAGGTGAAGGTGGGCGAGATCGCCAAGGAGGCGCTGCTGGCGCTGTGGAACGACATCGTGCGGCGCACGGGGCTGCAGATCAGCTTCCGCGAGCGCATGGAGTCGATCGAGCGCACCGAGGAGGGCTTCGTCGTGCACACGAGCCAGGGTCGCCATCACGCCGCCTCGGTGCTGCTGGCGATCGGCCGCCGCGGCACGCCGCGCAAGCTGGAGGTGCCGGGCGAGGAGACCGCGAAGGTCACCTACCGCCTCGTCGACCCCGAGCAGTACCGCGGCCAGCGCGTGCTGGTGGTGGGCGGCGGCGACAGCGCGCTCGAGGCCGCCGTCGCGCTGGCGGCCGAGCCCGGCACGCACGTGACGCTGTCCTATCGCGGCGACGCCTTCTCGCGCGTGAAGGAGCAGAACCGCCACGCGCTCGAGCGCGCCGTCTCGGACGGCCGCCTGGAGGTGCGGATGGGCACGCAGGTCGGCCGCATCGACGACGACCGCGTGACCCTGAAGGGCCCCGGCGAACCCGAGACCCTCGAGAACGATGCCGTCATCGTCTGCGCCGGCGGCGTGCTGCCGACCGCGCTGCTGCAGAAGGCGGGCATCCGATTCGCGACGAAGTACGGCACGGCCTGAGGGGCGGCACGCCCCGGCCCCGGGCCGGTAGGACCTTCCCGCCGCGGCATGGGGGTCGTCCCGCGAGGGTGGATCCATGACCTAACGATTTAGCTATTGATACTGTCGTCAACAGTTCACAGTCGGTCGCGCTTACAGATCCGCCCTCGCGGGGTCGTGCGGCCCGACCCCTTCGTTCAACAACGTGTTGATTTCCCGTGCGATGGTCGAGGTCGGCACACGCCTTGCGCATCAAGGCCCAGGTCTCCAACCTGAATGAAGCCTTAAAGGAATCGACATGCGCAAGATGCTCACTGCCATGGCACTCGCCGCCTCGCTCGGCACCGCCCACGCCGCCCTGCTGACCTTCGAGGACGTGCCCGGCGGATCGATCCAGGACACGCTCGGCGCGATGCCCACCTACATGGGCTACACGTTCACCTGCACGGGGCCGATCTGCGACTTCGGCGAGGGCTACAACAACCTCTACTGGATCGACACCGTGGGCCCGGGGTCGTGGGAGCAGGGCGCCGTCAGCGGCGACTTCACGCTGAAGAACTACTGGGGCGGCATCGGCGTGATCCGGGCCGCCGACGGCTCGGACTTCACCTTCGACGGCCTGTGGGCGCGTGCCGCGCACGAGGCCGGCCCGCGCGACGTCACGCTGCGTGGCTTCAACGACGGCGCCGAGGTCTGGGCGCAGGGCGGCACGCTCACCGACGTCTTCGTCAACTTCGGCGCGATGGGTGGCGCGATCGACGAGCTGCGGCTCGACTTCGGCGACTGGTTCCTCGTCGACGACGTGGCGCTGAACGAGCGCGCCACCGTCCCCGAGCCCTCCTCGACGTGGCTGCTCGGCCTGGGGCTCGCCGCCCTGGGCGCGCTGCGCCGGGTGGCCGGCAGGCGCCGGGCCTGACCCGCGACCGCCGGCGCGCTCTACTGGGCCGGCGCGGCGGCCAATGCGACCTCGGCCCCGTGCTCTGCGCCTGCGGGGTGCGGCAGGTGCACCGCCACGCGCAGGCCACCGAGGTCCGAGCGCGCCAGGCCGACGGTCGCCCGATGCGCGCGCGCGATCGCCGAGACGATCGCCAGCCCGAGCCCCACGCCGGGGCCGCGCTCGCCGCGGCCGCGATGGAAGCGCTCGAAGACGCGCTCGCGCTCGTGCTCGGGGATCCCGGGGCCCGAGTCCTCGACCACGAGCTGCGCATGCCCGGCGTGCCTGGCCGAGCGGACACGCACGCGGCCGCCGTCCGGCGCGTGCCGGATGGCGTTGCTCAGCAGGTTGCGCAGCAGCGTCTGCAGCAGCACGCGGTCGGCGAAGAGCCGCGCCTCGTCCAGCTCGCATTCCACCTCGATGCCGCGCTGACCGGCGACGACGACGAAGTCGGCCAGGACCTCGGCGACCAGGTCGCCGACGGCTAGCCACTCGTGCTGCATCTTCTCCGGCTGCAGGGCGTCGGCGCGGGCCAGCGCGAGCATCTGGTTGAGCATGCGCGTGCAGCGGTCGACGTTGACCTCCAGCGCCGCCAGCTCCTGCCGGTGCTCGGCCGGGTCGCGGCTGCGCGCCAGCACCTGCGCCTGCACGCGCAGCGAGGCCAGCGGCGTGCGCAGCTCGTGCGCGGCCAGCGCGGTGAACTCGCGCTCCTGCGAGAGGGCGTCCGCCACCTTCAGCATCAGCCGGTTCACTGCCTCGATGATGGCGCGCAGCTCCGCCGGCGCGCCGTCCAGCGGCAGCGGGTCGAGCCCGTGCGGACCGCGCCGCCCCAGTTCTCCCGACGTCCGCACCAGGGGCGCCAGCGCATGCCGCAGCATCCACCAGGTGCCACCCAGCACGGCCGGCAGAAGCACCGCCATGACGAGGGCGAAGTGGCCGCCGAACACGGCCGCGAACACGCGGTCGTCCTCGCTGTCGGCCACGATGACCGTCATGGCGCCCGACCTCGAGGCGAGCGCGAAGACCTCGAGGTCGCGGTCTCCGATCCTGACGACGTCGAAGCCCGTGAATCCGGCCGGCGTCAGGCGCCGGTCACCCGGCGCGTGCACGCTGCGCAGCAGCAGCTCGCCGCTCGCGGACCAGATCTGGTACGAGTAGCGCGAAGGCAGCGTGGCGGCCGTCTCGCGGTGCACGACGTCCGGCGTCGCGCCGCCGGCGTCGGCACGGATCTCGTCGAGCTCGTGCGCGGCGAAGCCGAGCACGGTCTGGGCGAGGTTGGCCAGGTTCTCCCGGGACATGCGTTCGCTGGCGTCGATGGCGGCGACCAGCATCGCCACGCCGCCGCCGACCCACGCCAGCAGCACGGCGGCACCGGCGATCAGGTAGAGGCGGCCACGCAGCGACCAGCGCCGCGCGTTCCGGACCGGGAGCGTGGCCTGCACGTCTAGAACTCGTCGGCGCGCGCCAGGCGATACCCGAGCCCGCGCACGGTCTTGATCAGTTCCTTGCCCAGCTTGCGGCGCAGCTGGTGCACGTAGACCTCGATCGTGTTGCTGGTCAGCTCGTCACCCCAGCCGTACAGCCGCTCCTCGAGCATCTGGCGCGTGACGATGCGGTGGCGATGGCGGACCATCGTCTCGAGGAGCCAGAACTCCTTCGTCGTCAGCACCTTGGACTCGCCGGCCAGCCGCACCGCCTGCGAGGCCGAGTGGATGGACAGCGGCCCGCTGCGGAACTCGACCACCAGCTCGGCCTCGCCGCGCTCGGCGCCGCGGCGCACGACGGCGCGGATGCGCGCGGCCAGCTCGTCCAGGTCGAAGGGCTTGGAGAGGTAGTCGTCGGCGCCGCCGTCGAGCACGCGGATCTTGTCGTGCTTGCCGTCACGCGCGGTGATCACGATCACCGGCGTGTTCAGCTTCTCCTGGCGCAGCCGCTGCAGGCAGGTGTCGCCCGCCACGTCCGGCAGGCCGAGGTCGAGCAGGATGCAGTCGTACGAGTAGTTCTTGACGGCGACTCGCAGGCGCTCGCCGGACGTCAGCCAGTCCACGGCGTAGCCCATCTGCATCAGCCCGCGGCTGACCGCCTCGCCGAGAAGCATGTCGTCTTCTGCCAGCAGAAGCCTCATGACGCCCCTTTGTCGGATTTCCGGTTCGCGCGCATCGGATTCTTCCTCACCTCGGGCGGGATTCTCTCCCTGCGCACCGCGCCGTTTGCACGCCTCCGCCTGCGTGAGGGAGTCGCCCGCCCCCGCGCGGACCGCCCAAGGGCCCGGCGGCAGGGCTTCCGCCACGCTTGCGCCGGACCTAACCCGTGAACTTGTCCGCGCTGCGGCGCCCACGCTGGCGGAAGTGGGGTGGTTCCCTACCGCCGAGTCACGGGGGAAGGGGGTGTCCGACTAAGGATCGATTCATTTGCGGGCGGGAGAGTCCTCCGCATGTGACGAGGCGATGCCTTCTCGACCCGATGCAACCCGCGACCATGCTCCGCTCATCCACCTCCGCGAACCGCGCGCGCGCCGCGCACGCCGCGCGCCTGCGCACCGGCTTCACCCTGCTGGAACTGCTGGTGGTGATCGTCATCATCGGGCTGCTGGCCACGCTGATCGCCCCTCGCTACTTCGACCAGGTCGGCAAGTCGAACGTCAAGGTCGCCAAGGCGCAGGTCGTCGCGCTGGAGAAGGCGCTCGACCAGTACCGGCTCGACGTGGGCCAGTACCCCAGCACCGAGCAGGGACTGGCCGCACTTCTCTCCCGGCCCGCCGGCGTCGACAAATGGGCCGGCCCGTACCTGAAGAAGGCCGTCCCCCCCGATCCCTGGGGGCGGCCCTACCACTACAAGTCGCCCGGCGAACACGGCGACATCGATCTCGCCTCGTACGGCGCGGACGGCCAGCCCGGCGGCACCGGCGAGGCCGAGGACGCGACCTCGTGGTCGCCCGCGGCGGCCACCGCGCAGCGCTGACGCCCGGCCCGGCGCATCGAGGCCCTGCGGTCATGCGAATCGAACTCGTCGTGCGCTCCCGTTCCGACGGGATGATGGTGCGCAGCTTCGATGTCGCCGATCTGGCGACTGCGCAGGCACGCGCGGCCGCGGAAGGGCTGGAGGTACTTTCCGCCAGCGCCGGCGCTTCGCGCGCGGCCGCAGGCTCCGTCGCCGCAGCGCCGACCCGTGCCCGCGGCGACCTCGATCACGGCAGCCTCGCCGACGAGCTCGGCACGCTGCTCGGTGCGGGCCTCGGCGTGCTCGAGGCCGTCGACGCACTGCAGGCGGGCGGCGGTTCGGCGGCGCGCCGACACGTGCTGGCCGCCGTCGGCACCGCGCTCAAGGAGGGGCGCACGCTGTCCGACGCCTTCGCCGCCACCGGACGCTTTCCGCCCCTGTTCATCGCCGCGATGCGCGCCAGCGAGCGCACGGGCGACCTCGTCGCGACGCTGCAGAGGCACGCCGAGCACGAGCGCCGCATGCAGCGCCTGCGTTCGCGCGTGGCCGGCGCGGCGACCTACCCGCTGATCCTGCTGGGTGTCGGCTCGGCCGTCGTGCTCTTCCTGCTCGGCTTCGTCGTTCCGCGCTTCGCCGGGCTCGTGGAGACGACACGCGCGGAGATGCCGCTCGCCTCGCGCTGGCTCATGCAATGGGGCAAGGCGATGGCCGAGCACCCTGAGGCGCTCGTGCTCGTGCTCGGCGCGCTCGTCGCGGGCGCGGTGGCGCTGGTGTGGCACCTGCGCAGCGGCGGCGCCGAGCGCTGGCTGCCACGGCTGCCGGTGGTGGGCGCGCTGACGCGGCTGTACCGCCACTCGCAGGTCTACCGCACCGCCGGCGTGCTCGTGCGCGGCGGCGTGCCGGCCCCGCAGGCGCTGCAGCAGGCCGCGCCGCTGCTGGCGGGGCGCGAGCGGCAGGCGCTGCTGGCCGCGGTGGCGCGCCTGCGCGAGGGCCAGGCCATCAGCGATGCATTGAGCGAGGCCGGGCTCGCCGACCCGGTCGTGCAGCGCATGCTGGTCGTGGCCGAGCGCACCGGCGCGCTGCCCGAGATGCTCGAGCGCATCGCCACGCGCCAGGAGGCCCGCCTCGAGGCCGGGCTGGACATCGCGAGCCGCTGGATCGAGCCGGTGCTGATGATCGGCATCGGCCTCGTCATCGGCGCCATCGTCGTGCTCATGTACCTGCCGATCTTCGATCTGGCAGCGCAACTGCAGTAGGCCGCGCGATGAGCCTTGCCGCCTCGCCCGCGATGAGCGCCCCCGGCGCCTGGGTCACCGCCGCCGCCGTGCGCGAGGCCATCGCCTTCAGCGAGCCGGGGCAGCGGCTGCCGTGGCTGGCGCGCCAGGCCGGCATCGACGTGGCCACGCTGCTGCCGCAGGCGGCCACCTTCTTCGGCCTGGATGCCGCGAGCCCGGCCAACCTGCGCCAGCTGGTGCCGGACTTCGGCCGCATCAGCTTCGCCGAATGCCAGCGCCGCCAGGTCGTGGTGGGCACGGTGCAGGGCAGCAGCCACACGCTGGTGGTGCTGACCGACCCCACCGACGCACGCCTCGCGGCCTGGCTGGACCTGCGGCTGCGCGCGCTGGCGCGCACGCGCACGCTGCTGGCCACGCCCGACGACCTGCGCGCGCTGCTCGCGCGGGCCGAGCACCAGATGCGCGCGAAGGACTCGCTGCGCATCGCCGCGCCCGCCGCCGCCGACGGCGCGGGCGTCGCGCAGGTCGACATCAACCTCTCGCTGGCGGAGATCGACGCCGCGGCGAGCCCGGTGGTGCGGCTCGTCGACTCGATGCTGCACGACGCGCTGCGCGCTAACGCGAGCGACATCCACTTCGAGACCGCCAGCTCGGGCCTCGTCGTCAAGTACCGCATCGACGGCGTGCTCGAGGTCGTGCAGCAGATCGCCGACCCGGCGATGGCCGACCAGGCGCTGTCGCGCATCAAGGTGCTGGCCGAGCTCGACATCGCCGAGCGGCGCGTGCCGCAGGACGGCCGTTTCGCCGTGCGTGCCCAGGGCCGCGACATCGACTTCCGCGTCTCGGTGATGCCCAACCTCTTCGGCGAGGACGCGGTGCTGCGCGTGCTCGACCGCGCGCACCTGGCCGGCACGATGCGCCGGCTGACGCTGGACACGCTCGGCTTCGAGCCGCACGTGCTGGAGTTCCTGCGCGAGCTCGCCGACCAGCCCTACGGCCTGCTGCTGGTCACCGGCCCCACCGGCAGCGGCAAGACGACGACGCTGTACGGCGTGCTCGGCGAGATCAACACCGGCCTGGACAAGATCATCACGATCGAGGACCCGGTCGAGTACCAGCTGCCCGGCATCCTGCAGATCCCGGTCAACGAGAAGAAGGGCCTGACCTTCGCGCGCGGCCTGCGCAGCATCCTGCGCCACGACCCGGACAAGATCATGGTCGGCGAGATCCGCGACGCCGAGACGGCGCAGATCGCCGTGCAGGCGGCGCTCACCGGCCACCAGGTCTTCACGACCGTGCACGCGAACAACGTGTTCGACGTCATCGGCCGCTTCGCCAACATGGGCGTGGACGCCTACAACCTCGTCTCCGCGCTCACCGGCGTGGTGGCGCAGCGGCTCATGCGCCGCAGCTGCACCGCCTGCGCCGAGCCCTACGAGCCCGCGCCGGCCCTGCTGGCCGCCTGCGGCGTCGACGACGACACGGCCGGCGCCCCGCCGCAGTGGCGCCGCGGCATCGGCTGCACCGCCTGCCGCGGCAGCGGCTACAGCGGCCGCGTCGCCATCGCCGAGACGCTGCGCCTGAGCGACGACCTGCGCGAGCTGATGGTGCAGCGCGCGCCGGTCAGCCGCATCCGGCAGGCGGCGGTCGCGGAAGGGTTCACCGGCCTGCGCGAAGCCGCGCTGGCGCTCGCCCGCGGCGGCCACACCACCCTCGAGGAGGTCAAGCGTGTCACGCCGACCCACGGCCGCCATTGAGCTGCGGCTCGGCGCCGCGGGCGTCGAGGCGCGCGGCCCCGGGCCTCGCTCGGCACGCACGGACCGGGCCGTCACGGCGGACATCCCGCCGGCCGAGCTGCAGGCCGCCGTGGCCGAGGTGCTGGCCGGCGTGCTCGGCCAGGCCGGCGCGCCGCCGCGCGGCGGCTGGCAGGCACACGTCGTGCTGGACGACCCGTTGTGCTGGCTCGATGTCGTGCAGGGCGACTTCGCGAGCCAGCCCGAGCGCGTCGTGCGCACGATGATGCAGGCCTGCGCCGGGGAGATCTTCGGCAAGGACGCCGCCGCCCAGGCCCTGCGCTGGCATCTGCAGGCCGACGGCCGGCACGCGCTGCTGCTCGCGGTGCACGAGTCGCTCGTGCGTGCCGTGCATGACGGCCTCGCGCAGCACCAGGCGACGCTCGCGCGCATGGAGCCGGCCTTCGCACGCGCCTGGAACGCGGCGGCGGCCACGGTGGAGCTGCGCGACGGCGTCGTGGCCTGGCTGCACGCCGGCCAGGGCATCTTCGTGCACCTGCGGCGCGGTTCGATGGCCGCGCTCGGCCGCGAGGCGGTGGACGGCAGCCCCGGCACGCTGAACCAGTCGGCGCAGCGCCTGCTCGCCCGCCACGGCAACGCCCTCGACGAACGCACGGGCCGGGTCGTGCTGACCGAGGCCCCGATGGACGCACACCGCTTCGCGCCCTGGCGCGTGCACCGCATCGGTCTGCTGACCGAAGGAGCCACGGCGTGAAGCTGCCGCCCCTGGACCTCAACCTCGCCCCGCCGCGGCGGCGCTGGCCGGCCTCGACGCTGGCCACCTTCGCGCTGGCGGTGCTGGCGGCCGCGGGCGCGGTGCGCTATGTCGAGGACGACATGGCGCGGCTGCGCGAGGCCAACGCGGCGCTCGACGCGGCGCAGGCGCAGGCCCGCTCGGCCCGGGCGCCGGCGCGCCTGTCGCCGGCCGAGGAGCGCGCGCGCCGGGCGCTGGCCCACCTGCAGCGCGACCTCGACACGCCCTGGGACCACCTGCTGCGCTCGCTGGAAGGCGGGCTCAGCCGCGATGTCGCCGTGCTCGGCGTCGAGCCCACGGCCTCCAAGCGCGCCGTGCGCCTGCAGCTGGAAGCGCGCAGCCGCCAGGCGATGCTCGCCTTCCTCGAAGCCCTGCAGGGCGAGGGCCGGCTGTCCGAGGTCGTGCTGCTGATGCACCAGCCGGTGCCCCCCGAGGCCGGCGGGCGCGGCGTGCGCTTCCAGGTGCAGGCCTCGTGGGGGGCGACGCCATGAACCTGTCCGACCTGCGGGCCTCGTCGCGCGGCCTGTCGCGCACCCTTGCGGGCGGCCCGTGGCAGGCGGCGCTGCGGCGCGCCAGCTGGCCGCTGCATCGGCGGCTGGGCCGCTTCGGGCCGCTGGCCGTCCTCGTGGTCGCGGTGGCGCTCGCGGCCGCGGCCTGGCACGCGATGCGGCGCCCGGCGATCGATGCGTCGATCCAGCGGCTCGAGCAGCAGGCGCGCGAGCTGAGGCAGCTGCGGTCGCGGCTGGACCCGGCCACCGCCCAGGAGACCCTGCGCGCGCTACCGCCGATGCGGCAGCACCCCGCCGACCTGCGCACCGTGTTCGAGGTGGCCGACGCGCACCGCATCGAGCTCGCCAGCGGCGAGTACCAGCTGCGCTCGCTGCCCGAGTCTTCGCTGGTGACGGTGAGCGCCACGTTCCCGCTCACCGCCGGCTACCCGGAGGTGAAGTCGTTCACGCGCAGCCTGCTGGAACAGCTGCCGCACGTGGCGCTGGACGACCTGCGCCTGGAGCGCAGCCACATCGGCAGCCGCGAGCTGCAGGTGCGCGTGCGCCTGAGCTTCCACTACCAGCGGGCCGAGCCATGACGGGCCGCCGCCCCCCCTCGCGTCACGCCCTGCTCGCCGCGGCGCTGCTGGCGCTGGCGGGCGCCAGGCCGGCCCTGGCCGCGCCGTCGTCCGCGCCGGAGGCGGCCGGCACCCGCCGCGCGCCACCGCCCGTCGGCGTGCGTGTCTCGACGAGCGCCTCGGCCTCCGCGGCGACGCGCGCAGCGGCGCCGGCTGCGCCGCCGGCCCCTGCGCGCGCCGCGGCCGGACGTCTCGCCGCCCGCGAGGCCGATGCCGCCGCGGTCGACCTCTTCGCGCGGCGCAGCTGGGCACCTCCGCCGCCACCGCCACCCAAGCCGGCCCCGCCGCCGCCCCCGCCGCCCCCCGCACCGCCGCCCCCGCCACCGAAGGCGCCGCCGCTGCCGTTCACGTTCGTCGGCTTCATCGAGACCGACGGCGGCGGCCCGAAGGTGCTGCTCGCGCTGGGCGACGAGCTGATCGTCGCGCGCCGCGGCGACGAGCTCGCCGGCCGCCGCTACCGCCTCGCAAACGTCACGGGCAGCGCGCTCGAATTCGTCTATCTGCCGCTGCAACAGGCCCAGTCGCTGCAGCTGCCTCCAGGGAGTCGCTGATGAACCGACCACCGCCGATCGCCCCGCCGCGTGCGCGCGCGCACCGGGCCGCCCGCGCCGCCGCCGCCCTCGCCGTGGTGCTGCTGGCCGGCTGCGCCGCCGAGCGCATGCACCGCGAAGGCATGGCCGCGCTCGCCGCCGGGCAGCGCGAGCAGGGCCTGCGGCAGTTGCAGGAGGCCGCCGCGAACGACCCCGGCAACCCGCGCTACAAGCTCGACCTGCTGAACGCGCAGGCCGGCATCGCGCGCGAGCTGGTCACGCGCGCCGACGAGGCACGCGGCGCCGGCGACGTCGCGCAGGCGCGGCTGCTGTACCAGCAGGCGCTCAAGGTCTCGCCGGGCCTCGACCGCGCCCTCGTCGGCCTCGCCGCGCTGGAGCAGGACGTCGTCATCGGCCGCTGGCTCGACCAGGCGCGCACGCAGCTCAAGGAAGGTCGGCTGGAGGCCGCGCACGAGCTGGTCACGCGCGCGCTCGGCGTCAACGGCGCGCACCCCGCCGCCCTGCAGCTGCGGCGCGAGACCGCCGCGCTGCTCGAGCGGCAGGCGGCCGCGCGGCAGGCGCAGCAGGCCGCAGCCTCCGTGATGCGGCGGCCGGTGAGCCTGCAGTTCCGCGACGCGAACCTGCGCATGGTGTTCGAGGCCCTGGCGCGCACGACCGGCCTGAACGTCGTGCTCGACCGCGACGTGAAGCCGGACCTCAAGACGACGATCTTCGTCAAGGACGCCGCCGTCGAGGACGCGGTCGACCTGATCCTGCTGCAGAACCAGCTCGACAAGAAGGTGCTCAACGGCACGACGCTGTTCGTCTACCCGGCCACGGCGGCCAAGCAGAAGGAGTACCAGGATCTCCTCGTGCGCACCTTCCACATCGCCAGCGGCGATGCCAAGCACATCCAGGGCGTGCTGAAGACGGTGCTGAAGCTCAAGGACGTGATGATCGACGAGAAGAACGGCACCCTCGTCATTCGCGACACGCCCGACGCCATCGCCGTCGCGGCCAAGGTCATCGCCGCGCAGGACGTGGCCGAGCCCGAGGTGATGCTCGAGATCGAGGTGCTGGAGGTCTCGCGGGACCGCCTCAGCAACATCGGCGTCAAGTTCCCCGAAGGCATCGGCCTGGCCACCCCCACCGACGCGAACGGCCAGCTCACCGTGGGCACGCTGCGCGCGCTGACGCGCGACAACCTGCTGGCCAGCGGCCTGAGCGCCGGCATCAACTTCCGGCTCCAGGACACCGACGCCAACCTGCTGTCGAGCCCGCGCCTGCGCGCCCGCAACAAGGAGAAGGCGCGCGTGCTGATCGGCGATCGCGTGCCGATCATCACCAACACCGTGACGCCGGTGACCACCGGCGGCTCGGTGGTCACGGGCACCGTGCAGTACCAGGAGGTCGGCCTCAAGCTCGACTTCGAGCCCCAGGTCTACAGCGACCAGGAGGTGGGCGTGCGCATCAGCCTCGAGGTCAGCAGCATCACGCGCGAGATCGCCGGCCCCTCGGGCTCGCTCGCCTACCAGATCGGCACGCGCAACGCCTCCACCGCGCTGCGCCTGCGCGACGGCGAGACGCAGGTGCTCGCCGGACTCATCTCCGACGACGAGCGCAACACCGCCGCCAAGCTGCCCGGCGTCGGCCACCTGCCGATGGTGGGCACGCTCTTCGGCAACAACACCGGCAGCGGCAGCAAGAAGGAGATCATGCTGTCGATCACGCCGCGCATCATCCGGCCGCCTGCCGTGGCCAGCGCGGAAACGCACGAGGTCTACTCGGGCACCGAGTCGGCCATCCGCGTGCGGCCGCTGCGCCTGGACTCGGTGGGCGGGACGCCGGGCGTGCCGGTGCCTCCGGCGGGGCCGGCCTCCGGCGTGACGCCGGGCGTCGTCGGTGGGCACGGCGGCGGTGCGGGCACCGCAAGCCCGTTCACGAGCCCGACGGGTGCCGCCATGCCCGGCGCGGCGGCCGGCGACGGTGGCGCCGCCCCCGCGGCACCGGCGGGTGCGGCCCCCGCCGCGACAGCGCCGGCCGCTGCCCCGGCGGCGACGCCCTCGGCCGGCACGTCGGTCGGCGGGCTCGCCGCCGCCGCCCTGCCCGCACCGGGCACCCCGGCCGCCGGCGGCACGCCGACCCCGCCGCCGGCCGTGGTCGTCCCCGCGCCGCCGCCCGCGCCGATCAACCGCACGACCATCCCGCCGGCCATCCGGCCCGGGGCGATCTACGCTCCCGCCGCCGTACCGACGCCGCCGGTGACGACGACGCCCCCGGCCAAGGCGCCGGGCGCGGAGTCGGTGAAGGCCACGCCGTCGGACCTGCCGGCGATGGCCGGCGGCGAGCTGCGCTGGAGCGGCCCCCGCCACGCGCAGATCGGCGCCCCGTTCACCGCCGAGGTGGCCGCGGTCGAGCTGCCGGCGCTTCGCCGCTGGCCCCTGGTGGTGCGCTACGACCCGCTCGTGATGCGATTCGTCGATGCCGCGCCCGCCGCCACGGCCGCGGCGCTGGGAGCCACGCTGCAGCCCGTGCGCGTGGACGCGCTCGTCGGCCGCGTCGAGATCGCGCTGCAGTTCCCGAAGGCGACGCCGGCGGACACGCAGCCGCTGGTGGCCCTCACCTTTGCCGCCGTGAGCCCGCGCGCGCAGACGCAGCTGCTCGTGAGCGCGCTCGACGCCAAAGGTGAGGACGACCGCCCGCTGCGCCTGGCCCGCGGCACGCCGCTGCGCCTGAGGACCACGCCATGACCCGGCCCGCCCCCGTCGCATCGTTCGTCTCGCGCGCCCCGCTCGCCGGCGGCCGCCGGGCCCGGCGCGGCTTCACGCTGCTGGAGCTCGTCGTCGCGCTGGCCCTCGTGGGCGTGCTCGCGCTGGTGGCGCTGCCGCTGGCGGAGGTGACCAGCACACGCGTCAAGGAGGCCGAGCTCAGGCGATCGCTGCGGGTCATCCGGACCGCGCTCGACCAGTACAAGGCGGCCGTCGACGCCGGCCAGCTCCCGCGCGCGGCGGGCGAGTCGGGCTACCCGCCTTCGCTGGAGGTGCTGACGCAGCCGCTGGCCCTGCAGGGCGCGGCCGAGGGCGAGCCGCGCGTGCTGGTGCTGCTGCGCCAGCTGCCGCGCGACCCCTTCGCCAGCGACCGCCAACGGAGCGCCGCGGCCACGTGGCGCACGCGCGCCTACGGCAGCGCCAGCGACGACTGGGACGCCGGCGGTCGCGACGTGTTCGATGTCTCCTCGACCTCCAGCGCCGTGGCGCTGGACGGGAGCCGCCATGACGAGTGGTAGCCGCCGCCGCCGCGCCGCGCGCCACGGCTTCACGCTCATCGAGCTGGTGGTCGTGATGGCGCTCGTCGGCCTGCTGCTGTCCATCGCGGCGCCGCGTTTCCTCGGCAGCATCGACAAGGGCCGCGAGAACGTGCGCCGGCAGAACATCGCCGCGCTGCGCGGCGCCATCGACCAGTTCCGCGCCGACAGCGGCCGCTACCCGGAGACGCTGGACGAGCTCGTCGCGCGCCGCTACCTGCGCGAGGTGCCGGTGGACCCGGTCACCGAGCGCAGCGACTGGCGCATCGTGCCGCCGCAGGAGCCCGAGAAGGGGGTCTACGACGTGCAGCCGCCGGAAGCCCCGGCGGCGGGAGCGAACTGACGTGAGCCGGGCCACGCCCCATCCTGCGCTCCCGCGCGCGGCGCCGCGCCGCGGCGTGGTGCTGCTGGCCCTGCTGCTCGCGATGGGCATGATGGGCCTCGCCCTCATGGCCGCGGTCGAGGTCGGCGCCACGGCGCGCCAGCGCGAGCGCGAGCAGGAGCTGCTGTTCGCCGGCGACCAGTACCGCCAGGCCATCGAGCGCTACTACTGGAGCGCGCCTCCGGGCACGCCGCGCCTGCTGCCGCGCAGCGTCTCGCAGCTGCTGCTCGACGACCGCTATCCGCAGCCGGTGCAGCACCTGCGGCGCCCCTACCCCGACCCCTTCGGCGAACCCGAGTGGGGCTTCGTGCGCATCGGCGGCCGCCTCGCGGGCGTGCACAGCCTGGCCAGCGTCGAACCGCTGAAGCGCGCCCGGTTCCCCGAGCGCTATGCCGGCTTCGCGGCCGCCGCCGACGTGTCGCAATGGGTCTTCCTGTTCACGCCGCCGGCCGCCCTGCCGATGCCTCCCCGCCCCCCCTCACGTTGAGCCACGAAGCCTTCGAAGGACACCCCATGACCGTCAACGTGCTGCTCGTCGAATCGAACCTCCTCCTGCGCGAGGGACTGCGCTCCCTCATCAACGCGCAAGGCGACCTGCGCGTCGGCGCCGAGGCCGTCGACGGCCCGTCGGCCATCCGGCAGGTGGTCGCGCAGCCACCCGGCCTCGTGCTGTGCGACATCGCCTTCCAGGGCTCGGGGGGCATGAGCGGCATCGAGGCCGTCGCCGAGATCCGCCGCCGCTGCCCGCACCTGGGCATCGTCGTGCTCACCGCGCTGCGCGGGCCGACGCAGGTGCGCGAGGCGCTGGCCGCCGGGGCCAACGGCTACCTCGTGAAGGACACCTCCTTCGACGAGGTGCTGATCGCGATGCGCTCGGTGCTGCGCGGCCGCACCTACCTGAGCCCCGAGGTCAGCGGCCACGTCGTGCGCCGCTACCTCGACCCCAAGGGCCAGGATTCGGGCGGCTCGCACTTCGACCAGCTCACGCGCCGCGAACGCAGCATCCTTCGCCTGGTGGCCGAGGGCCGCACCAACCGCGACGCGGCACAGCTGCTCAACCTGAGCCAGAAGACGATCGAGAAGCACCGCGCGAGCATGATGCGCAAGCTCGGCCTGCGCACGGTGGCCGAGCTGGCGGTGCTGGCGCTGGAGGCCGGGTTCATCGAGCGGCCGGCCGCCGTGGTGCGCGTGGTCGACGGCTTCCGGCTGCAGACGGCCGGCGTGGCCTGAACGTCGGCCACCGGCGTTCGCCGGTCCGGGGCGGTGCCCCTTGCCGCTGGCCCCTTTCTCCTTGCCGCTCTCCGCTTGCCCCTTGCCGCCCGCGCGGCCATCCCGCCCCCCGATGCCCGTTCGCGTCGCCGAAGGCGCACCCTTCGCCTTGCGGCGCGCGGCGCCGCAGTCGCGCCCGGCACGACCGCGGGGCGCCGTGCACGCCGCGCTCAGGGCCGGCGCGTGAGCCAGACGCTCTTGGCCGCCAGGCGCTGGTTGGGCCCGAGCGCCAGCCGCGGGTAGCCGGTCATCGGCGGCATGTTCTCGAGGTTGTGCTCGAGCTTCTCGAGGCAGTACTCGCGCGAGAAACGTTCGTCGACGTGCACGAGGCTCTCCACGGCCGCCGTGGCGGCGAACAGCACCTGCGCGGCAAGCGCCTCGTCGGCCGGCCGCAGGCCCTGGCCGCGCCACCAGGCGCGCGCGCGTGCGAGGCGGGCCGCACCCGTCTCCTGCTGCGTCACCCACTGCACGTCCGCCCCGGGCGGCCACGCGACCGGCTCGTCGTCGGGCGGCGACGCACCGGCCAGCAGGTAGACGCGCACGCGAGGGGCGTTCGCTGCGGGCGGGCCGGCAGCGAGGCGCCGCGCCACCTCGCGCGCGGGCAACGCGCTGACGATCACCGGCTCGCCGCGCCAGCGGCCGCCGATCAGGAGGCCGGCAGCCGCCGAGCCGCCGCCGAGCGCGCGCGCAACGCGCTCGGCCAGCGCCTGTTCGCCCTGGCCCTCCCCGGCCAGCACGAGCCAGGGCCGGCCGGGCGCCGGCGGGGTGGCCGCCACGTCGTCGGCGCTCGCCAGCCAGCGCGCCTGCGCCACCGCGCCGCCGCTGAAGTAGGCCGTGTAGAAGCCCGCCTCCTCGCCCGGCCAGGCGGTGACCGGGAACAGGCACGGCAGGCGCTCGGCCTCGCAGAAGCGGTGCACGGGCGACCAGTCGCGGTCGCTGCGGCCGGACAGCACCGCGAACACCGGGCGTGCCGCGTACAGGTCGGCCAGCTGCTGCGGCCACGTCCCGGGCTCGCCGCGCAGCACCCAGTGGTGCAGCGCCCAGCGGCGGTAGCGCGCATACATCGTGTGCTCGGTGCGGCGCGCGGCGGCGCGCCGCTGCTCCTCGCCGCGGGTCTGCGCGTTCTTGCGCGCGATGAACTGCTGCAGCAGCAGGACCACCTGCTGCGCCTGCGCCTCGGGCACGTCGTCGCTGGTGATGGTGGCGAAGTGCACCACCTCGTCGTCGACCCCCGGCGTCGGCCGCGTGCCCAGGCCGTCGAGGAACGCGAGCAGGGCCGCGGCATGGCGCGGCTCGAGCGCGTAGCGGGGCATGAGCGGGCCGAGCATGCGGCCGTCCGGGGTGCGGCCCTCGGTCAGCAGGCGGTGCAGCGCCGCGGTGTCGTAGGCCGGGCGCACCCGCGGGCCGGCTTCGGCCCCGGCGCCGCCGGGCGGGCCGTAGCGGCGCGTCGTGGCGGGGTCGAACGGGCGCGAGAGCAGGCCCGAGGAGATCGGCGGCACGATCGCCTCGCCCTCGAAGCTGCCCAGCCCGCTGGGCCGGTGGCAGCTGACGCAGGCCGCCTGCTGTGCCGGCAGCGCCGCCTGCGACGCGCCGCGCAGCGTGGCCGACAGCGCCGCATGGCGGCCTTCGTAGAGGGCGCGGCCCTCCTCGGGGTCGGGCGCCGGAGCCGCCAGCGCGACAGCGGCGGTCGCGACCCACGCGAACGCGACCAGCCACGCCACCGCGGCGCAGCGACCCGGGTGCCGATGCGCAGCGGGCGCCGCCTGCGCACGCGCGGTGAAGGGGCGCGAGCCCGCGCGTTCACCGCCGGCCGTGCCCGTCGCCCTCCTCGCGAACGCCACGATCGCCATCCTCGCCGTACCAGCCAGGCCCTGCACGGTCCTCCTTCGCACGTCGCGCACGTCGGCGGCACTCGCCCCCAACCGCTCACGCGTGGCGCTGCTTGTCCAGCAGCACGGCGTGCAGGTCCTCGGGCGTCGGGAAGCCGGTCACGCGCCACCACGGCGCGCGGCGCGCGGCGCGCAGCAGCACCACGGGCGGATGCGCGGCCTTCGAGCCGCGGTACACGTCGAAGGCGCGCTGCGGCAGCAGCAGGTCCTCGAACCGGCCGGTGCAGAACTGCCAGCTCGCCGTCTGCACGCCGAAGCGCGCGGCGAACGCGCTCAGCTGCTCGGGCGTGTCGCCGTCGGGGTCGATCGTCAGGCTCAGGAAGCGCGCGGCGCGCTGCTCGCGCTGCAGCCGCGCCTGCAGCGCGGCGAGCACCGCCGTCTGCATCGAGCACGTGGTGGAGCAGGTGGTGAAGACGAAGTTGAGCCACAGCGGCTGCTCGGTGTCGAGCTCGCGTGCGAGGCTCGTGGCCCGCTTGTGCATCGTGACCAGCGCGATGTCGGGCGGGCCCGCCACGTCCTGGCGCGCCAGCCGGTAGTCCGGCGCCGGCGCGGCCGGAGCCGGGGTCGCAGGAGCGACGCCAGCAATCGCGGGCGTGCCGGCGCTCGCCGGGCCCGGCACGAGCCCGCCGGCGACGCCGGCGAGGCCGAGGCCGAACACGAGCCGCCGGCGCCCTGCGACCGGCGGCGTCGCGTGCGGCGTTTGCGGCGTGACCGACGTCGGGCCGGCGGAAGGTCGGGACCGGGCTCCGGTCATGGACGGACCACCACCTTGTACGGCTGCGTGCCTTCGGCCGTGCGCAGCGCGAACTGATCGGTGCCGACGAAGCCGGACGGCGGCCGGTACCACCAGCGGCCCTCGGCGTCGCGCGCGATCCGCCCGCCGCGCAGCGGCTGGCTCCAGGCGGCGTCGGCCGGCAGCGAAGGCGGTCCGCCCGCCAGCGCCAACGGCGTGTCGCGCCGGCCTGCGAGCACGCGCGCTTCGACGGCCGTGCCGGCAGGCGCGGCCGCGGGCTGCACCACGTGCAGCGGCAGCTGCGTGCCGTCGGACAGCACGAGCCGCAGGTCGATGCCGGCCTCCGCCTCGCCGCCTTGCGGCCGCCAGACGGCGTGATCGCCGTGCAGGGCGAGCGCGGCCGGTGGCGCCGGCGATGCCGCCTCGATGCGCTGCACCGAGACCGCACGCGGCAGCACCGCACGCAGGGCGCGTGCGTCGAGCCGGCCGTCGGCCGGGCTCACCGCGAGCAGGCGCGGGCGCTCGCGCGGCACGGCGGCCAGCGCGCCGGCATGCACGCTCGGCGGCAGGCCTGCCGCCGCGGCCACGCCCTGGCCGGCGAGCGCCTGCACGAGCTGGGCGACGCTCCACTCCGGCTCGCGCTGGCGCAGCAGCAGCAGCGTGCCGCTGACCACCGCTGCCGCGAACGAGGTGCCGTCGCTGCGCTGCACGACGCCGGCCGACGCGCCGACGCGGTCGAGCGTGGGCAGCGCGATGCCCGGCGCATGCAGGGTCGGGAACGGCGTGGCGGCGCTGCCCGCCGTGTCGCAGGCCGAAGGGCCGCGGCTGCTGTGGCGCGACACGGTGCCGTCGGATTCGAGCGCGCCCACCGAGACGACGCCCGGGTTGTTCGCCGGGCTCATGCTCGTGCGCTCGTGCGGCCCGTCGTTGCCGGCGGCGAACACCACCGCCACGTCGGCGAGCTCCATCGCCTGCCAGACGCGGGCGAGCAACCGGTTGCACCGGTCGGTGCTGCCCGCGAACCCCCAGGAGTTGTTGACGACCTGCGGCGCATCGGCGGTCCGTTCGTCGCCGTCGGGGTCGAGCAGCCACTGGTAGATCCGGTGCACCGCCGAGAGCCGGCCCTGGCCCGCGTCGTCGAAGAGCCTGGCGGCGACGAAGCGCGCCGCGGGCGCGGTGGCCAGCGGGGCGGCGCCGCCGGCGGCACGGCCCGCCAGCAGGCTCGCCACCAGCGTGCCGTGCCCCTGCGCGTCGTGGGGCAGGCGGTGCTGGTCGTAGGGATCGAACCAGTCGCTCGCGCCGCCACGGTAGGCCGCGGCCAGCGCCGGCACGCGCAGGTCGACGCCGCTGTCGACGACCGCGACCGTCGTGCCGCGCCCGTCCAGCCCGGCCTGCCAGGCGCGTGGCGCGTCGATGGCGGCGAGGTGCTCGGCCAGTTGCCAGGGGGCCTGGTCGGCCGCGGGCACGAGCGGCGCCGCCGCGGCGTCGGGCGGCGCGGCCTCGGCACGTGCGAGGGCCGCGCGTGCCTGCTCGTCCTGCCGCTGCGCCAGCCGCGGGTCGCTGCGCGTCGGCGGCACCGGCCCGCGCAGCACGACGTCGCTCTGCACGCGCCGGATCTGCGGCCATTGCGCCACCTCCTTGACGCGCGAGCGCGGCATCTCCACGGCCAGCGCGTGCTCGAGCCACAACGGCTGGATGTCCTGCGCGCCGATGCCGCGCAGCCGCTCCACCAGCGCCGCCTGGCGCTCGAGGAAGGGGCCGCGGAGCTGGCGCGCGATCGCTCCGGCGCGCGCCTGCCGCGGCAGCCGCTGCAGCGACGTCTGCAGCGCCTGCAGCTCGGGGGGCGCGTCGAGCTGGAGGATGACGCGGATCGCGCCGGCCGGCCGCATCGCGAGGCTGGCGCGCACGGCCTCGTCCACCTCGGCGGCGCTGGCCGGTGCGAACGAAGCCGCCGAGAGCGCCAGCGCCGCGGCGGCCGTGCCGAGCGTTCGGCGAAGCCCCGGAATCATGGGAATGGCGGCCATCGCGGCGGGCTACTGCAGGATGCGGAACTCGCCGACCCGCTGCTCGCCGACGAAGAGCGCCAGCGTGTCGCCGCCCTTCAAGGCGCGGTCGGGGTTCGCGAACAGCATGAAGTACGTGCGGCCCGGCTGCGGTGCCTGGCTGCCGCGCGTCGTCTGCCGCAGTGCGCCCACGATGGGCGGCTGCGGCACGTAGTAGCGCTTGCCCGTCTGCACGTGCACGAGCACCGGGCGGATCCTGCGATCGAGCAGCGGTGCCGCCTTGTCGGGATCGAGCACGCGATAGCGCAGGTCCACGAGGCTGCCCGCGGCGGACAGGCGCGTGTCGAGGAACTCGATGCCGAAGGCCGGCGCGACCACGGGCGCGCCCTGCGTCGCGCGTTGCGCCGCGGCCGGCGCGCCGGGCGACGCGGCGGCCACGACCACCGGGTCGGTGCCGGCGCCGGCGGGGGCCGCGTGCGTGGCCGCGTGCGTGGCCGGGGGCGCTGCCGGCGCGCGGGCGGCGGCGGCGCGGGCGGTGCTCCCGGCGTCGGCCGGACCGGACGCGGGGCCGGGCGAGGTCGCCGCACAGCCCGCGAGGGCGAGGCCCAGCGCCGACAGGCCCAGCGCCGCGAGGACGATGCCGCGACGGGGGCCGGCCAGGGCACGATGACTCACGAGGACTCCGAGGCAGTTCATGCGCGGCCCCGCTTCACTGGATGTTCACGGTGACACGGACCGTGTTCGACCACAGCCCGAAGCTGTCGCGCACGCGGTACGAGAACGTCTCGGATCCGCGGATCGCCGCCGTCGCCGGGCGGTAGCGCATCACGCAGTCGGTGCTGGCGGGCGTGCACGGGTTGCCCGTGGCGGGCTCGACCGGCGTCACCGTGCCGCCGGCGCTGCCACCCGCGCCGACCCGTGCGAGCGTGCCGGGCACGAGGCTCCAGCCCTCCTCGGCCGTGTCGTTGGCGAGCACCGGGATGTCGATCGCCGGGCGCGCCGCGGTGAGCGTGTACGTCACCGTCTCGGCGTTGGCCGTCGGCGGCTGGTGGCCGCGCACGATGAACGTCACGGTGCCCGGCAGCGACGTCAGCATCGGGTTCGGTGGCGTGCTGCTCGGGCTTTGCACGGTGTACGTGAACGTGAGCGCGCGCGACGACGTCGGCACGATGCTGCGGAACCAGGTCTGGTTGCGCACGTCCAGAGCGAGGCTGCCATCGGGGTTGAGCGCGAACGCGTCCACGGGCAGCGCCGGCGCCGTGGCCACCTGCGCGTTGCCGACGACGCCGCCGTCGGGGTCGGCGTCGTTGACGAGCACGCCCTGGGCGGCCGCGATGGTGACGAGGCCGCCGTTGACGACGTAGCTGTCGGGGCTGGCCACCGCGAGGTCGTCGGCATTGACGACGGCCACGTTCACCGTGCCCGACGCGCTGCGCCCGTTGGCGCCCGTCACCTGCACGGTGACGGCGTGCGTCAGCGCCGGCTGCGAGGGCTTCTGTGCCTGGGCATCGCTGGGCGTCCAGGCGATGGCTCCGGTGCCGGCGTCGATGCTCATGCCGGCCGGGGCCTGCAGCAGCCCGTAGGTGAACGGCGCGGCACCGGTCGCCGTGGCCGTGGCGGTGTAGGGCACGCCCTGGCTGGCGACCAGCGGCAGCGTGGTCAGGTCCAGCACCGGCAGGGCGCCGGTCGTGCTCTGGCGCAGGCGCACGAAGTCGCCGTTCAGCCGCCCGTCCGTGGCGGTGGCGAGGCCGCCGCGCCGGTCGTACAGCACGACGTCGGTCTCGGTCGGGTTGGGCGATGCCACGGCCTGCTGCGACAGGCTCGGCGTGAACACCGCGTCCAGCGTCTTGGCCGCCGCCAGCAGTGCCACCGACTGCTCGCGCGCATAGGGATACGGCTTGCCGTCCTCGGCGACGTAGCTCAGGTGCCCGTTGCGCAGGGCCGGCACGCGCGTGGTGAGCCCGGCGTTGGCCATGCGCACCAGCTGCCGCTGCGAAGCGAGGATGGCCAGCGTCTGGTTGGTGTTGTTGGGCGCCAGGTGGCGAAGCAGCGTGGGCGCCACCGGCGTCAGCGGCGCCGCCGGCGGCGGGGCCGCGTAGTGGTGCAGGCGGAAGATCGTCGGCTGGTAGGCCAGCGCGCTGCCCGGCAGCCCGCCGCCCGGCTGCACGATCTGCGCGTGCATCGCGGGGTCGATCTCGCTGAAGATCAGGCGCGTCTCGTTCTCGAAGGGCGCGGTGAGCGCCGACGCGCTGCCATAGGCGTAGCGCTGCGTGCCGCTGGTCTGCGCGTCCTTGTTGAGCATGCCGTACAGGCCCATCTGCACCTGCACCTGCTGGTGCGTGCCCGACTGGTACAGGTAGGTGCCCGGCGCCACGTCGTTGAACGTGTAGGTGCGCGCGCCGCCGTTGGGCGCCTCCGCGGTCAGCGAACGCAGCCGGCAGCTGCGCTGGTCGGCCAGCGAACCGGTGGCCGGCGTGCACGGCGTGCCGCTCGCCTCGGCGCTGGTGGCGAAGACGGGGTCGGCGCCATTGACGAGGCCGTGCACGACGAGCGACGTGAGGCGCCCGTTGGGCAGGCCGTTGATGAGGACGATGTTGAGCTGGTTGTCGCCGGGCGGCACGACGAGCGCCGGGCCGGGCGAGGTGAAGCCGGTGGTGGCCGCGGCGAGCGTGGCCAGCTGCGCCGCCGTCGGGTTGGCCGGCGAGGCGCGGTAGCCCCACATCGTGACCTGCGTGCCGTCGGGCTGCGTCTCGACGTAGGCGGCGGCCTTCAGCGCGTAGGTGACCGCCTGCGCGGCCGGCGCGAAGCCGGCGACGGCCGCGGCCAGCAGCGTGATGCGGGCGAACGTCGTGCCGGGCCGGCCACGCCGTGCGCGGGGTTGGGTGCTGAGCATGTCCGGACTCCCTCGGTCAGTCGTCGATCTGAACGGACCAGTGCTCGATCAGCAGCATCGTCATCATCCCGCCGGGGAAGATGCCGAAGTTGATGATCTCGCGCTCGTTGTGGCTGTGGAACATGTGCCAGATGCCGCCGCCCTGGTTGGCCAGGCCCGCGCCGACCGGGCGCTGCGAGGTCTGGCCGAGGTAGGGGCTGCCGCTGAACATCTCGCCGTAGGCCAGCTCCAGGGCCGCCGGCATGCGGGTGGGCATCGGCTTGTAGAGGTCCGACCAGTCCTGCGTGGTGGTGCTCACGCCGGGCTCCAGCAGCGTGCCGGTGGCGCTGTACTTGCCGTAGGGGCAGTTGCCTTCGCTGACCGGCTGCGCCGGGTTGCAGGTGGCGCCCGTGATGTCCCACCCGAGGCCCTTGCCGGTCCACGACCAGATCGCGTCGATGGTCTGGCCCGGCACCGAGCGGAGCGTGAAGTCCACCTGCGCCAGGTCGGGTCCGGCGCCCGTCGCGCTGCTGAGCATGCGTCCGTCGCGGGCGATGGTCACGCTGTGGTTGCCGTGGTGGTGCATCGGGTGCAGGTCGCGGCCGAGGTTGACCACGCGCATCAGCAGGCGGTCCCCGGGGTGCAGGCGCGCGAGCGCGTTGTACGGCTGGTGCGGCAGCGTGTCGGTGCCGGCGGCCGTGAGCGTGTCCGGCGCGTTGCGGCCGTTGACGAACCAGTACTGCGGCTGCCAGATCGCGCCCCACGCCGCCTCGTTCGGCCGCCAGTTCTGCGGCAGGCCGACGCGCGCCGGCAGGGCTTGCGAATTGGCGCCGGTGGCGGCCGCACGCGCCGCCAGCACCTGGCTCTCGATGTCGGCGTGGCGCGCCGGGTCGATCTCGCTGACCACGTACAGCGCCTCGCGGTCGAACGCGGTGGCGGCGTGGCCGTAGGCCTGCTTCGGCGCGCCGGCCGGTCGAACGACGAGGGCGCCGGCGAGCCCCATCTCGTGCTGCACGCCGACCTGGGTGCCGGACTGGTAGACGTAGGTGCCCGGCTCGGAGGCCACGAACGTGTAGGTGATCGTGCTGTACAGCGCCGGGCCGTTGATGGCCGTGCGGCGCGGCGGCGCCACTTCGCGCGTCAGCTTCACCGCGGCGGCCGCGGCGGGTTGCGGGCCGCCATTGGTGGCCGCCGTGTTGCCCGCCAGGACCTCGCGCTGGCCGCCGAAGACGATCGACGTGTGCACGGGCAGCTGGTTCGTCAGCCGCACGCGCACGCAGGTGCCCTGCTCGACGATGAGCGTCGGCGCCGGGTACTGCATCGCCTTGCCCGCCTCGCCGTAGCCCCACGCGTAGAGGCTGCCGCCGTCGGCGGTGCTGAGGTAGCCCTCGGCCGCGATGAGGTCGAACTGCCTGCCCGGGCCGACGCCGGCGCCGATGGCGCAGTCGGCGATGGGCGTGCCGGTCAGCCCCGGGATCGCCGCCAGCGCCGGCAGCGTGGCCAGGCTGACGCCGAGCGCGGCCGCGGCGGCGCGCGCGGTGCGTTGGATGGCATGTTGCATGTGGACTCCCCGCTTGCGTGCCGTCACTGCACGACGATGTGCGTCATGATTCCCCCGCGGTCCTCGCTGCCGTTGCTGAGGTACTGCAGGTTGGTCGTGTAGAAGGTGTAGGTGCCCGCCGGCACGCGGTCGGTGTCGACGATCACGTCCACCGCCTCGCCGCCACCGAGCGTCACCGAGCTGGTCCGGTGCGACCAGTTCTTCGTCGTCACGCCGGGCAGGCCGCCCGGCAGGCGCGACGGGTCGGTGCGCGTCTGGCTGGCGCCCGCGCCCACGACGCGGAAGTCGAGGCCGAGCGCGGTGACGGTGAAGTAGTCGACGACCGACAGGTTGCTCAGGCGCAGCAGCAGGCGCTGGCCGCGCTGCACCACCACCAGCGAGGGCACGGGCTGCGACGACTCGGGCAGCGGCGCGCTGTCGTCGGGTACCGGCGGATCGAATGTCGTCGTGGCCAGGTTCAGCGTGTCGGGGTAGCCGCGGCCGTTGATGAACGTGTGCGTGCTGCGCATGTTCTCGAACGGCAGCGGCTGCACGGCCTCGTGCAGGAGGTGGAAGCCCTGGTCGAAGCTGCCGAGCTGCAGCGCGGCCTCGACGTCGTAGCCGGTGGAACCGTCGCCGTCGTTGTAGGCGAAGCGGCTGGTGGCTCGCGGCGCGAGCGGGCCGAGCACGTCGGCCTGGGCGCCGGCGAGCGCCGCCGCGGGGAAGGTGAAGGCCGAGCCGTCCTGGCGCGGGCGCACGTACAGGTTGCCCACCATGCCCATCTGCATGTGCTCGGTGGCCTCGACGTGGCAGTGGTAGACGTAGGTGCCCGGGTCGTTGATCTTGTAGAAGTAGGTGAACGACGAACCCATGTTCACCGTGGCCGAGGCCTCGGGCACGCCGTCGTACACCGCCGAAGCCTGCGGGAAGCCGTGGAAGTGGATCGAGTGCGGGTCGAACAGGTCCGGCCGGTGCGCCATGCCGACGTTCGACAGCGAGAGGTACACCTCCTGCTGCTCGCGGAAGACCAGCGTCGGCGCCGGGAACTTGGCGTTGAAGATGCCCCGCACCATCACGTTGGCGGGGTCGGGGTCGGCGATCGAGAAGCCGAAGATGTAGCTGCGCTCGCCGCTGGGCAGCTGGATCCAGCCGTCGCCGGCCGCCAGATGCCCGCAGACGCGCGGCGCGGTGCTCTCCTCCAGGCCGGTGCCGCTGGCGTTGGGGCCGAGCTGAACCGCACCCGGCGGGCATTCGGGGTAGATGCCCGCCTGCGCCACGACGGGCGCCAGCGACGCGACGGCGGCCAGCGCAAGGCGCTGGAGCTTGGACTTCATTGGCTTGGCCATGTGGTTGCCCTCGGTGACGGTCACTGCGCTTCGGCGATCTGCTGCGTCTTCAGCGGCGCGTTCAGGACACGCGTCGTCTGGAAGGCGCCGACGACCCAGTTGCCGAGGAACGGCCGCAGCGTGCCGTCGCGGTCGCGCAGCAGTTCGGCGGCGCCGAAGACCGGGCCGAGCAGCGTCAGGTTGAGGCCCTGCCCGAGCGACCCGCCGGTGCCGGTGAGGTGGTAGTTGCCCCAGGGGTTGCCGTTGGGCTGGTGCAGCGACAGCGGCCCGTAGCGCAGGTCGATGAAGTTGCCGCCTTCGTCGAAGGCCGCGGCCACCGCCAGGCCCTTGGTGGCCGTCTCGGGGTCGAGCACGATCGCGTCGCGCGGGCCGTTGTAGTACTGCGAGGAGAACGGCTGCTGCGCGCTCGAGACGACGTTGTTACGCCAGTGGGCCGCGGTCTGCCAGCTCGCGAAGAGCGGCTGGCCGGCGGTGTCGCCGACGACGGCCACCTCGCTGTACACCGGCGTCGCCGCCGAGGGCAGCAGCCCGTAGCACGCGTTCGTGCCGCTGTTGACCTGGCACTGCGGGCTGGTGGGGTCGTTGTTGACGAAGTCGAAGCCGAAGTAGAACTGCCGGTTCTGGGCGACGAGGTTGTTGAAGACGAGCGCGTTGGAGAACTGCGGCGACAGGATGCGCCCGTCGAGCACGGGCACGCCGGCGCCGATGCGCGCGGCCAGCGCCGGGCTCGTGCGGTAGCTCGCGATGCCGGCGCCGGGTTGCGGCGTCGACTGCGAGAGCCCGTTGGCCAGGCCCTGGATCAGGCTCGTGTTGAACGTGCGCGCCGCCACCGCCGCGCTGTCGTTGCGCGCGATGGTGTTGTTGATGATGCGCACGTTCGGCGAGTCGATGAGCGCGATGCCGCCGCCGGCCACGCCGGCCACGTTGTTGACGACGACGTTGTTGTAGAGGTCGACGCGGTACGGCTGCAGGCGCACGCCGATCTCGTTGCCGTTGACGCCCGAGAGGTGGATCGCGCCGCCGTCGCCGGCGCCGGCCAGGTTGCCCTGGAAGGTGTTGGCGTTGACGGTGACGTCACCGGTGCCGGACGAGAGCCCCGGCGTGCCCGCCGCGGTGGCGGCCAGCGAGGGCGCCCCGGCGATCGACAGGCCGCCACCCTGAACGCTCGTGCCCTGGTAGAAGCTCTGGTTCCACAGGAACGTGTTGAACTCGATGACGCCGCCCTGGCTGAGGCCCAGGTGCGCCATGCCGCCGCCGTTGCCGCTCGAGTAGTTGCCGCAGACGAAGTTGCGCGAGACGCGGTAGTTGTCGTTGCCGAAGAAGATGCCGATGCCGCCGCCGCCACCACCCACCTCGCCGGCGGTGTTGCCGTTCTGCGTGATCTCGTTGTGGTGGATGTAGACGCGGTCGTTGCGGCTGCGCACGGGCAGGTCGGCGGCCACGAGGTCGGGGTGGCCGATGCGGATGCCGCCGGCGCGGATGCCCTGGTTGCCGGTGATGAAGTTGTTGGAGATCTCCAGGTTCTCGGCGTAGCCGTTGACGTTGATGCCGCCGCCGATGTCGGCGCCGGCGATCGTGAAGCCGTCGATCAGCAGGCGCTGCGTCTTGGTCGAGTCGGAGCGGTCGAGCACGAAGAAGCCGGGTGCTTCCTCGTCCCCGAAGAGCAGCGGCGCGTTGTCGGCGACGTTGCCGTCCAGGCAGGCCTGGTAGCTCGGGGGCACGGTCTGGCCGGGCAGCAGCATCGGCGAGGTGCCGTTGGCGACGTTCACCGTCGGCCACAGGCGGTTGCACAGGCTGACGCGCCACTCGCGCACGCGCTCCGTGGGCTGGGCCACCGGGTTGACGAGGGTGCCGCCGGCGCCCCAGCCCTGCACGCGCACGCGCTTGTCGACGATGACGCGCTCCTCGTACATGCCGGGCGCCACGGTGACGAGGCCGCCCGCCGGCGTGGCGTCGATGGCCGCCTGGATGCTGCCGCCGGCCGCGACGACGGTGGGCGCGGCGCCGCCGACGTGCACGTTGACGCCGCGCACGGTGGTCTTGCCGTTGCTGCCGGCCCGCGTGACGAGCAGCTGGCCGCCGTTGGCCGCCGAGCCGGTGGTGGGCAGCTGGACGACGATCTCGTTGTTGTTCCAGCTGACGATCGTCACGGCCGTGCCGTTGACGGTGACGCTGCCGGCGGTGGCGCCGAAGCCGTAGTCACGGCTGACGAGCTTGGGCACGCCACTGCCCGGATCGTCCTGGTTGTACTGGGGGTTGGGCACCTGGCGCGTGCCCATCGAGGTGATGCGCAGCTGGCGCGCGGTGCCGGTGGCCGCAGCGGGGATCCACGGGCCCTGGTTCGCGAGGTTCGTGACGCTGCGGATCGCCGGCACCAGGTCGGGTTGCTCGCAGTCGAGCGCGAACTGCTGCGGGCCGGCGAAGGCGGCGATCGGCAGGACCGGCGTATCGAGGTACGTCGTCTTGCCCGGCAGGTACTGGAAGTTGTAGCAGAACTGCGTGTAGCTCTTGTTGTAGTTCGGGTCGAGCGTCTTGGCGCCCGTCACCGGGTCGGTCATGAACGGCGAGTTCAGGCACGCCTGGATCATGTTCGGCGACACGCCCGAGGGCATCGGCACGTTGAACGTGAACGTCGACGGGACGAGCGCGTTGTAGTTGCCGTAGCGATCGGAGTACACGCGCGAGAACTCGCGGCCCGCCATGTCGCGCAGCGACACGGGCATGAACGGCGGCGCGTACTTCTCGCCGAACGCGGGCGCGGTGGGCGAGAACTCGTTGGCCGTGTCGTCGAGGATCATGCCGACGATGTGGCCAGACACCGGCACGGTCGTGAACAGCGAGAAGTCGGCCGCGGCGTTCTGCTGCGCGGTCAGCGACACGGCCTTCATGTCGCACAGCGGCCGCGGCTTGCCGGGCTGGTCGCGGTACTCGGCCGGGATCGGCACGCCCGGGAAGAGGGTCAGCTCGGCCGGCACCGGGTAGGGCCGCGTGCCCACGCACTCCGGCGGCAGCGCCAGCGTGCTGACGGCGTAGAAGTCGCCGAAGTCGACGTTCTTGTCCTCTTCCTTCTGCACCTCGTAGCCGGCCGGCGGGACCACCTTGACGATGTAGTTGCCCGGCGGCAAGGGCAGCGGCGTGGCCAGCGTGCCGATGCCCGCGGGTTCGTAGGTCGAGAAGGCATAGCCGCCGTCGAAGACGGCGTTGCGCACCTGGTTGAAGTTGCGCAGGCCGTCGAAGCAGTCGGTGGCGATGTTGTTGACGGTGAACACCGGGCCCTGGCAGCCGGCCGGGTTGGCGGCGTCCCAGCTGTCGGTGGTGACCTCGGCCACCGCATTGGGCTGGGCGGGGTTGACGCGGCGCGGGTTGGCCGGGTCGGCCAGGAACAGCTGCACGCGCACGCCGGGGATGCCAGGCTCGTTGTTCTCGCCCGTGGCCAGCCGCGGGTCGCTCTCGGCGCGCGTGGAGGCATAGCGCACGATCCCAGAGATGCCGCCGTGCTCGCTGCCCGTGTAGGGCTTCTTGCCCCAGTCGAGGCGGTTGGTGAGCCCGAGGAAGGCCTGCACGCCCTGCGTCAGCACCGGCCCGGTCTCCGTGCGCGCGAGGTTGTTGCCGGTGTTCGCGTTGACGAGCGGCGTCGCGCCGTCGAACTGCGGCTGCGGCGTGATGCGGCCCCCGGTGGGGTTGGCCCAGCCGTTGTCGGGCTGGATCGGACCGCCGCCGTCGACGACCGCGGTCATGCCGGTGGCCTTGAAGCGCGCGAAGTCGACCTCGGCGACGAGCCAGTTGAAGAAGGGGAAGACCTCCGGGAACTCGTACTCGCCGTCGTCGGTGGTGGCCGAGCTCTGGTAGATCGAGCCGTCGCGGAAGCGCAGGTTGACGGCCTGGCCGGCGATGCCGAGCGAGCCGGTGGCGCAGAAGCCGGTTTCGCCCGGGTCCTGGCAGACCTTGCCGACCATGTGGCCGAACCAGTTGAACACCGGCACGTCGTGCAGCACGACGTCGCCGTTGGCGTCGGTCACGAAGTCGTAGTTGGCAAAGACGTTGTCCAGCGGCTCGTCCCACACCGCGATCTGGTAGCGCGTGTTGGGCTTGGTGCCGCTGATGCTGAAGGTGCCGTCGGGGTTGCACGGCCCCGCCCACACGGCGCGCCCGCCGCCCACGGCCAGGCTCGCGGACTCGTTCAGCGCGATGCGGCACTGCTCCACGGGCCGCCCGTTGTAGAAGGCGAAGTTGGGCGGCCGGCTCATGTGGATGTTGACCACGCGGCCGCTGACGGTGCCCGGCCCGCTGAGCGCGGCAGCGTCGGCGGCCTGGGCGGCGAAGCCCTTGCTGATGTGGTGGCCGGGCGGCCCGAACTCCTTGAAGTAGGCCGGCTCGTTGGCCTTCACCCACGCGTCGTCGCCTTGCGTGCCTTCGATGGTGCTGGTGGCCATCCACACGCCCGATTCGGGCCACGGCGTCAGCGGCGGCTCGCCGTTCGGACCCGGGTAGTAGCCGGGGCACTCCGACTGCGGCGGCTTGACCCGCGGCTGGAACGGGAAGACCGTGTACTTGCCCGGCGCGAGGTTGCGGATGCGCAGCACGCCGCTGCGGTCGGTCTTCAGGACCATCGGCCCGATGACCGGGTTGTTCAGGTCGCCGTTCGGGTACTCGGTGCCCAGCGGGTTGCCGTAGGTGTCCGTGCTGATGCGGCCACCCGAGGCACCGTACGTGCCACCGGCGTCGTAGAGGTGCACCTCGAAGCCGCAGAGACCGTGCTCCTGCGAGCCGATGGCGTCGGCCTGCGCGTTGACGGGGTTGGCGTCGTGGTACAGCAGGACCGACACCTGCGCCGTCCGCAACGGCAGGCTGTCCACGACGGCATTGAGCGCGGCCGGGAACGCGCCGTTGACGGGGCGGATGGGAATGCCGCTCATCGAATACAGGCCGTTGCCTGCCGCGTCCGCCCGCGGCAGCACCGACAGGAAGTAGCGCTTCGCCGGGTCGAGCTGGGTGTTGGGGATCGTGATCACCGCGCCGGCGGACTCGCCCGTGGCCACCACGGGCATGTAGCTGCGGTGGAAGCGCAGCGACAGCGTCTCGCCCGGGCTCGGCGCCGCGGGCGTGCCGGTGACGCCGGGCACGACGTCGTAGGTCCGGTCCTCCTCCAGCACCCAGCGCACGGGCGTCTGCACCGGCGCGCCGCTGGGATCCCGGACGGTGACGTCCACCGCCAGCGCCGACTGCGCGAACAGGCTGGAAATGACTGCGGCCGCCGCCACCGCCACCTGACGCCGGGCCGGAAAGGGTGTCTTCATCGGTTCGCTCCCGCGGTTCCTGCGCTGCCTTCGGCAGGCCCACGACGGGCCTGTGCGCATCACCTGTGGAGCGGAAGTTACGGCGCGATACCTTGCCGGTCTGCGTCGGCAGGGCGCCCGCGCGTTGGTGGCAGACCCGCAGGTCGGGCGTGCGCGATGGGGGGACTTCCCCACTTCTTCAGCGACGTCAAGCCACGCGCGCGAGCCATCCCTCGGGCGGGTGGCGTCGGAGGGCGCAGCGCGCCTAACGGTGGTCGTGTGCGCACGGCGGCCAGGCCGTGCGGTTGATCACGATTCGGCGGAGGCGGCCTGGGCGGCGCCCCGCAGTGCGCGGCTCAGTTGCCGGCCGGCGCCGGCACGCTCCAGCGCTTGGTCACGTCGCCCTTGGCGTTGACGCTCTCGAGCTGCACCCCGAAGCCCCACAGGCGCGCGACGTGCTTGAGCACCTCCTGCGCCGTGTCGTGCAGCGGGCGATCGTTGTGCTGGAAGTGGCGCAACGTGAGGCTGCGATCGCCTCGGAGATTGACGTTCCAGACCTGGATGTTGGGCTCGCGCGAGCCGAGGTCGTACTGCCGGGACAGCGATTCCCGCACGCGCCGGTAGCCGGTTTCGTCGTGGATGGCACTCACCTCGAGCTCGGCTTGCGCCTCGTCGTCGGTGATCGCGAACAGCCGCAGCTCTCGCATCAGCTTCGGGCTCAGGTACTGGCCGATGAAGCTCTCGTCCTTGAAGTTGCGCATCGCGTGGTCCAGCGCCGGCAGCCACGGCTTGCCGGCGAGGTCGGGGAACCACTGGCGGTCTTCCTCGGTGGGTTCCTTGCAGATGCGCTCGATGTCGGAGTACATCGCGAAGCCGAGTGCATAGGGGTTGATGCCGCTGTAGGCGCGGTGCCCCACCGGCGGCTGGTAGATGACGTTGGTGTGGCTCTTGAGCCACTCGATCATCACGCCGTCGGTGAGCCAGCCCTCGTCGTACATCGTGTTGAGCAGCCGGTGGTGCCAGAAGGTGGCCCAGCCCTCGTTCATCACCTGCGTCTGGCGCTGCGGGTAGAAGTACTGGCTCACCTTGCGCACGATGCGCACGACCTCGCGCTGCCAGGGCTCCAGCAGCGGCGCGTTCTTCTCGATGAAGTACAGCAGGTTCTCCTGCGGCTCCTCGGGGAAGCGCTTGGCCTGCGTCGCGGTGCCGTCCTTCTCGGCCTTCCTCGGCAGCGTGCGCCACAGGTCGTTGACCTGGCGCTGCGCGTAGGCCTCGCGGTCCTTGCGGTCGGCCAGCTCCTGCGCGAGGCTCTTGCGGCTCGGGCGCCGGTAGCGGTCGACGCCGTGGTTGGCCAGCGCGTGGCAGCTGTCGAGGAAGGTCTCGACCGCATCGAGACCGTACTTCTCCTCGCACTTGGCGACGTAGTCCTTCGCGTAGACCAGGTAGTCGATGATCGACGACGCGTCGGTCCACATGCGGAAGAGGTAGTTCCCCTTGAAGAAGCTGTTGTGGCCGTAGGCGGCGTGCGCGATGACGAGCGCCTGCATCGCCATCGTGTTCTCCTCCATCAGGTAGCTGATGCAGGGGTTGCTGTTGATGACGATCTCGTACGCGAGCCCCATGTGGCCGCGCTTGTAGTTCTTCTCGGTGGCGATGAACTCCTTGCCGTAGCTCCAGTGGCGGTAGTTCACCGGCATGCC
>Ga0073934_10001465_pt1 | contig 56102 bp, 50 predicted proteins | sample LarsenN4metaG_FD_76834 | JGI IMG/M metagenome (GOLD analysis project Ga0073934, IMG submission 76834) | Hot spring sediment bacterial and archeal communities from British Columbia, Canada, to study Microbial Dark Matter (Phase II) - Larsen... ...
GACCCCAATTCGAATTTTTTTGCTCAAATTCGCCCCATGATCTGCCGGACTGCCTCCACCGCGCGCTCGATCGCATGGCGGTCGACGTCACAGTGCGTCACCATCCGTACTCGAACGCTATCGACAGGCAGCGCCAGGACGCCCTTGGCGGTCAGCTTTTCCAAGAACTGCGCTGAAGACATCCCGGACTGTTTCACGCTAAAAATCACAATATTCGTTTGAACGTCATCGGCGAGCGACACGCCCGGGGTCGCTGCGAGTTCCGCCGCCAGAAACCGGGCGTTGTCGTGATCCATCCACAACCTCCGCGGTCCTTCTTCGAGCGCGACAAGCCCCGCGGCCGCCAGGACGCCCACTTGACGCATTCCGCCGCCGAGCATCTTGCGAATGCTCCTGCAGCGCTCGATAAAGTCTCGCGAGCCGACGACCAATGATCCCACAGGGGCGCCGAGGCCTTTACTCAAACAAAACTGGACCGAGTCGCAGCGGCGGGTCATGGCTGCAACATCTTCACCGAGATAGACTGCAGCGTTGAAAATCCTGGCGCCGTCGAGATGGACGGCAACCCCGAGGTCGCGAGCCTTGTCGCAGATTTCGTTCACGACGTCCGTTGGGTAGACGGTTCCGCCGGCCATGTTGTGGGTATTTTCGAGCGCGATGAGCGACGTCTGCGGCCGGTAATAGATTTTGGGGCGGATGGCCGGCGCGATGTCATCCCATGTCAGGATGCCGCGGCGCCCCGCGACGACGCGCGGCAGCACGCCGGCCACGGCGCTCATCGAGGCCATTTCGTAGTTGTACGCGTGCCCGTCCTGTTCGCAAATCATTTCCTGGCCGGGCCGCGTGTGAGCAATGATGGCGGTCAAGTTTCCCATTGTTCCGGAAGGCACGAACAACGCGGCCTCGCGGCCGAAGACTTCGGCAGCGCGTTGCTGGAGCCGGTTTACAGTGGGGTCTTCCAGAAAAACGTCGTCGCCGACTTCCGCCTCAGCCATGGCCCGGCGCATGGCTGGAGACGGGCGGGTTACCGTATCGCTTCGGAGGTCGATGAAGTCAGCGCGCATAGCAACTCTTCAATCACGCCGTCCGCGACAAGCCGACCGCGCGGCGTGAGTTTCAATGTTCTTTGGTCGAAGTGCACGAGTCCTGCTTCCTGAAGATCTCGAACCTTTGCGAACCATTCCGGTGGATAACGCCGCCCGGCGCGTTCGCTTTGAAGGAGAACGTCGATGCCGCGAGCCTGACGCAAGCCGAGCAGGAGCCCTTCAGTAAGCTTCATGTCGTCCGTCAGCGCTTCTTCGCCCGCGATCGGGGGGAGGCCTGCGTCCACACGCTCTGCATATTCCTTCAACGACGCAGTGTTCCAATATCTCCGCGACCCGTCGTAAGAGTGCGCGCTGACGCCAAAACCGCGATACGGAACGCCCGTCCAATACGCAAGGTTATGCCGGCATTCGAAGCCTGGCAGCGCCCAATTCGAAATCTCATATTGGACATATCCGCACGACTCCAGGCGCGACGACGCCTCTTCGTAAAATGCCGCGAATTCCTCGTCCGTCTGAATCTGCGGCGCCCGCCTGCCCCAGGCGCTCCGCTCCTCCAACTCTAGCATGTAGATAGAGACATGTTCCGGCCGCAGTCGCGTCACAGCCGCCAGATTTCGCCGCCATGTCGCCATGCGCTGTTCCGGCAAACCCGCAATCAGGTCCAGATTGATGTTCGTGAAGCCGGCGCGGCGCAGGTTTTCAAAATCCGTGAAGACGGCGGCAGCCTGATGCAGACGTCCCGCACGCGCGAGGTCCTCGTCTTCAAGGGATTGGGCGCCGAGGCTGATGCGCGAGATTCCGATTTCCCGGTATTCGGAAAGCTTTTCAGGCGGCAGCGTCCCCGGATTCGCTTCGATCGTAATCTCGCGCGCAGTCGAGGGAAACAACGCCAGCAGCCTCGCAATCATCGAGGCGGGAACGATCGAAGGAGTGCCGCCGCCAAAGTAAATTGTGTGCGGCTCATCCGCAAAACCGGAAAGCTCGATCTCACGAGCGACGCGCTCGACGTAGGGTTGATAGGTCTCCTGCGGGCTCACCGCAACCGTAAACGCGCAGTAATAGCACCGCTGCTCGCAAAAGGGAATGTGGATGTAGATTGCAGACATTTACGGGAGATTTCGGATTGCGGATTTCGGATTTCGGATTTTGGGGAACCGCGGGAAATCGGCCAGCCTCCAAATCCGCAATCCGAAATCCGCAATCCGAAATCCCGCTTAGTACTGCTTGATGCTCACCACCACGTCATTCTCAAACGTAATGAGCGTTTGGCGCACGCCAGGGCCGGGATAGAGCCAGTCTTCCTGTTCCACGCCTTCCGGGGTCGTCTCGTACATCTTCGTATAGGGCGCCCCTAGCGCCATCCGGACGGTGCTTTTGTCCATGCCGATTCGCGCTTCTTTGTTCTTGACCGCCTCCTGAAACTCCGGAGGGAGAGAGTCAATGCCGGTCCTCAGGAAATTGCTCTTTTTGAAATCCAGCACGGGGTCGAGAAGTTGTTTGAGCTGATCGGGCGTAAAGTCCTCGGGAATTTTTTGGGAGAATTTCAGTGTGACTTTGGAGCCTTTGGCTTCCTGTTTGGGCTCGTCCCTGCCCGTGGGCGTCGTCTGTCCGCCGGCGCCTCCGATTCCTACTTGGATGCGATCGAGGATGCTTCTCTTCGGCTTTCCGCCTCCATCCAACTCAATCTCGATCGACTTATCCCCAATGTCGATCGCCGTAATTTTGACCACCTTGCCGGGCTCGATGGAACGGCCGTTCTTCTTGATCTCTTTGGCCAACTGCTCTTGGTCGATCTCCCCTGCGTCCGTGAGCACGACTCCGGCGCCCCCGAATGGCATGGCCACACGGGCGGCGGCTTGCTCGGCGACCATCGTGCGAATGAGCTGATACCGGGCCTCTTGCGATGCCTGAGCCAGGGCCGCCGTAGACGCGGCCAGCAGCAGCACGGCGAGTGCAAAGCTTCGGTGAATCATAGGGCCAAGTTTAGCACCGGCGCTCCCGGCCAGGCTAATTCTGGATGCTGATAAGGTTTGCGAACAGGCGGTAGGCCCCAGGGACTCCTTCGGGCAACTGCCTGAAAAATCCATATCCTGTGTATACATACGACCCCTTGCCGTACCTGGCGATCACCAGCCCGCCCTTTTTGGGCTCTTCCCCGGGATCGCCGCTTTCCAACAGCGGCGTGTACTGCGGGTCCCAGGCGCTGAGGAAATAGTTTCCCCGTTCCTGAACCCAACCGCCAAAATCCGCTGCGGTAATCTTGTTCGGCACGTTCAGTACCGGATGGGACGCATCGAGAATCCGGACCGGCGCCTCCTCTTTCGTCACGCGGCCGTTGTCGTCGATCGTGAACGGATATGGGCCGATCTGGATGTCGCGCGTCTCACTCCGGCGGTTGTACTGAACGACCAGGGTCCCGCCGTTCGAAACGTAGTCCAACAACCTGCTGCGATACGCGCGGAGATCCTCACGCACGGCGAAGGCGCGGACGCCAAGAACGATGGCCGGGAATTGGGACAGATCCGCGTGGGCAAGATCTTCGGCGGAAAGAGCCGTCACACGAACGCCTAATTCGCGCAGCGCTTCCGGGATCTGATCTCCCGCGCCTTCCACGTACCCCACCGACGTCACGCGCGTCCGGACATCGAACACGTCGACGCGCGATTCCGCCGGCGCATAGATGTAGCGCGTTTCGATGTGCGGATATGCGATCCGCGTATAGCCCGTGCGGAACTCGCGGCCGGCAGCCTGCACGATCGCATGCACGCGATACTCGCCGGCGCCGCGCGGCGCAGTCACTGTGAATTGCGCCGATGCCTTTTCTCCTTGCCGCGTAAATCGAACCTTCTGCAACGCCGGAGTGACGGTCCAGCCGGACGGCGCAACAAGCCGCACATCGCCTTCGATCGGAGACGCGTTCTGGCTCTCGACGGTCACTGTGAATTCCTTCCTGCGGTCGCCGCTCAGGGGAATCACGGCTGCCTTCGGACTGACCTGCACCGACAGCGCCGGAACCGCGTTGACGAGACTTCGCAGGTCTCCATACATCCCATCGACGCGCCGGAGTTGGGCAGGCTTCTCGAGAGAAATCGCAACGCCTCCGTAATCGATGGACGCGCGTCCCACCGCGAGCGGCGGGTCAAACGGCATGGCCGTCGCGGAACCCGTAGGCCAGACGAAGCGGTCTCCGCGCCTGGGTTCGCGGAGCCAGTAGGGCTGCGTCCAATCCGGATTCGATGAAACCGTCACGCGGAATCGCTGATCCCACCGCTGGCCCGCGGACAGAGATCCGGTCGTTTCAACCGGAACGGCGGACCAGCCCGATGGCAGATCCATGGATGCACGCGGCGCTTGAAACTCCAGCGGGCCGCCGTTCACCACGCTCACCGTGACGTTGAATTCCTGTCCTGGAAGGACCGTATCGTCGGAAGCGAGAACGTCCACCACGAGGCCTGCGGCCAGTTGCAGGGCTTCCTGGAAGTCCGGGATCTTCTGTTCCAGTAGAAATCGAACGTGTTCGTCGCGCGAACGACGGTGAATATCCTGCAGTTGCTTCAGCGCCGCCGCCAGGTCCGGAACCAGATCCGCCGGCCTGGACAGGCTCGCCTTCTGCCGGATTGCAGTCACGCGTTGCTCGAGCTGCGCGAGGTCGTTGGAAAGATCCGGCGCCAACTGGGCCAGATCGGGGAGGCGATGCAGGACGCCCGCAAAAAGGTCGGCCGTCTCTTCGATGTCGATCGTCTTGTCGGCCGCCTGCAGTCCGACCATGCGTGGTCCGCGTTCCTGAGCCGCTCCTTGGGACTGCGAGCGGTGCAGGCTGCGTCCTTCCGCGGCAATTTCGTTATAGGAACGCCCCAACGCCGCGTCGAATTCACCGACGTTGATTGTGACGCTCGCCGGACCACCGGCCGCCGCGTTCAGGTACAGCTTCTTCGCCTGCCACGGCTTGCCGTATTCGGCAAAGCGATTGGGGTCTGCAGCGGCCCGGAATGCTTCTCGCGTGATGATGCCTGCGGCCTGATGATGTCCGTGGCCGTCGCGCGTTGTGCCGGTGAATCTGGAGACGATGATCTCGGGCCGGAACTGCCGGATCACGCGCACAAAATCGGCGAGCATCTGTTCCCGGCCCCACTTTTCAAAGGATTCGTCCGCGGTCTTTGAAAACCCGAATTCGTACGCCGGCGTGAAGAACTGCTGCGCGCGGTCGAAGCGCCGGGCGGCCAGGAGTTCCTCGGTGCGAATCACGCCGAGAGCCTCGAACAACTCCGTTCCCAAAAGATTCTGTCCGCCGTCTCCCCGCGTCGCCGACAGATACGCGGTCCGGACGCCGCGTCCTCGTGAAAGCCACGCCAGCAGCGCGCTGTTTTCGTCATCCGGGTGCGCGCCGGTGTGCAGCACGCTGGCAATCACATCCAGGCGCTTCAGCGCCTGCGACAGCCCCATCGCCCCGCGGTCTTCCGGAATCTCCGCGGAGGCAAACAGGGCGAGAAGGAGAATCAGCGTGAACAGAATTGTCCTGCGTTTCATGATGCGAGAATTCTACTCGCAGAAAGCGAGGACAGGGAGAATGGAAATTCCGACAAACGGCGGCGTGCTGAGCCGTTGTCTAAATTCCGTGTAACACCGCGCCGCTTTACTTAATCCCCGCAAGCTCCTGCAGCAATCGCCAGTTCTCGAGCCGGTCCTGCCGGGCTGCGAGCAGGGTGGCGGAAGGGTTTCCCTCCTTGTCGAAGTGCTTCGCGAAGCGGCCTTCCGTTCTGGCGAAGGTGACGAAGTCCACGGGCTCTCCGGTTTTTGGATTAACGTACCAGTCTTCCTTGACATTCGGATTGCCCTGCAGGCTGAGGCGGTCTTTGATTCGCGGGCCTTTGCGGGGATCGTAGATGAACAGCGGGAACGTCCGCGAATCCGCCGCCAGCTTCGCCTGGTGCTCGGCCATGTTGTCGGCGACGCCGTGCTCGGGCTGGCAGGTTGTGAAGACGTTGACGATTGCGGGGCCGGGATACTCGTTGGCTTCCATCACCGCTTTGTAGAAGTGGTTCATGTGCGCGCAGGTGGTTTGCGCGACGTATACGTCCTTGTGCATGAGGGCGATGTTCGCAATCTCTTTCCGGTTCTCCTTCTTTCCGTCGATGACTTTGCCATGGAAGCTCATCTTGGCGTCCTGCCCTTTGAACGACCCCGTCGACGTCTGTCCGCCGGTGTTGGAGTAAACCTGCGTATCGAGGACGAGGACCTTGATGTCCATTCCGGAGGCGAACATGCGCGATAGGGACTGGAATCCGATATCGAGCATGGCGCCGTCGCCGCCGACGATCCACAGCCGCTTGTTCTTCCACCCGAGCTGATCCCATCGGGCGCGCACGCCCATGGCGTCGGCGGGCGCGTTTTCGAACAACGAATTCGTCCACGAAACGATGTACGGGTTGTAGGGATATGTCGAAGTGTAAACCGTGTTGCAACCCGTCGCTGCGACGATTCCGATGTTCTCCCGCCCGTAGACGAATCCCGTCGCGGCCAGCATCATGCGCAGCGCGGTGGCTTCGCCGCATCCCATGCAGGAGCCGGCGCCGCCGACGTAGAGGAGGGCGCGTTCGGCGAGCATCATATCGGCCAGCGCCTTTTCATTGATGAACTTGGCCGGCGTTTCCGGCAGGCTTCGGAAGAAGTTGAACGCGCGCTGGTACCAGCCAAGGTTTTCGTCGTTCTTGCGGATCATCTTCAGCGCATCATGATCGCCGCAGGCGTCGACGCATTCGGCGCACCCCTTGCACTTGGTGGGATCGATGAAGATTCCGAACTTGCCGCCGCCGACGCCCTTCTTTTCGAGCACGTTGAAGTACTTGTTCGTGATCGCCCACTGCGCGGCCATGCTCGCGCGTTCCTTTTCATCGCTGATGGCGTTCAGGCGTTCTTCGAGAACCTTCGGTTCGACAGCCTTTCCGAGGATCGCGGTGTCCGGACACTGTGTCACGCACTCCATGCAACCGACGCAATTCTCAGTAATGAATTGCGGGATGTCGGGCGCAATGTAGCTGAAGTCGCGAAGAGCGCCGGTTCCGCCAGGAATCACGCTGCGCGCGACCTGATCGTCGGCAGGGAGCCCTTTTTCCGCCGTGCCTTTGTTATAGGCGCCGACGACGCGTTCGTTGAAGTCGTCGACGTCGACGACGTTCAACCGGATGTCTTCCCGGAGCTCCTCGATGGTGACGTCGATTCTCTCCACTGCCTTCTCCTTCCTCAGTTCTGTGTTGCACTCTGCGGAATGACCATGATGTCCCGCGGGACCTCGATCACTTCGCGATACCCGCGCGAAACCGCCTTCAGGTTGTCGCGCACGACCTGCTCGCCGCGCTTGCCGAAATACTTTCTGAGCGACTTCTCCACTCCCTGGAACAGGACCTCTTCGCTGATGGCGTGTTCCGCCTGGAACGGCGTCACGCGCAGAAAAACGCCGAGCAAAACGATGCCCTGCATGCGTTGCTGGAGGTCCGCGAGAGACGACACCTCACGAGCGATCTTCACGGTGTCCAGCGCAAACAACCGCGCATTCTTCTCAACTAGTTCCTTACGCGCCCACAACGGAATTGCGTTCCAGATTTCCGCGGGATCCGTCCGTTGGCTCTGCACGAAGACCATTCCGTTCTGCGCGAGGCCCGTCAGCGGATTTTCCAGGTTGAAGGCGTTGATGTCGTTCAGGGGGATGAATTCCACGTGCTCCAGCTCGGAATGCACGCGGATGTGTTCTTTCGCGATCGTCAGGTAATAGGTGGTGGGCAGCCCCTTCTTTTCGGATCCGTACTTGGGATAGGCCTGCACATCCATTCCGAATACTTCGCCGGCGATCGTCGCGATGACCTTGTTGGTCGTGACCGAACCGTAGCCGCCCACAGAGTGGCCGCGCATCGAGAACGATCCCGGCGATCGTACGTCGGGATCTACAGGTACAGGCAGCGCGGTCTCGTGCTTGATGCCGAGCGTGAAGTAGACGCGCGGGCTCTCGCTGCGCATGTTTTCAACGACCGAGATGAAGTCCCCGGCGCGCACGTCGCGGCTGCCCAGGCCGGCCGCGCCGCCGAAGAATTTCGGCATGTGCGTCAGATCGGGATATCCCGGCGTGCCGGCCATGGCGTCGGCGAAGGACGCCTTGATTTCGCACAACTGCGGATTCGATTGCATCATCGGAACGTCGAGCCGCTCCAAAACCGAAATCGCGCGCACGTGACGGAGCGCTTCGACGATTTCAATCGATGGGAAAGGCCGGAAGCATGTGATGTGAAGCAGACCGACCTTCACGCCATAGCGGCTGCGGATGTAGTCCACGGCGGCTTCCGCCGTTTCCATCATGCAGCCCGACCCGACGATCGCATATTCGGCGTCTTCCAGACGATACGGCACAACCACGTCATAACGGCGGCCTGTCAGGCGGCCGAACTCGTCCATCACCGACTTCAGAGTCGGAAGGACGCGGTCATAGTACCGGCGCTGCGCGATCTTTCCTTTCATGTAGCTGTCCTGGTTCTGCACGACGCCGGACATCAGGGGAATGCGCGGGTCCATCATATTGCGGATCTTCTGAGAGGGATGCCCGACGAAAATCTTCATCAGCTCAGGTTCAAGCAGCCGGACGTTCTCAATGGTATGCGTGGTCAGGAAGCCGTCCTGCACGTTCAGGAAAGGCGTTTCGCAATCTTCCGCCGTGCGGCGCGCAATCAGAGCAAGATCGCCTGCTTCTTGAGCGTTTCGCGCGTACAGGACGCCCCAGCCCGCGTCCGCAACGCTGTAAATGTCGTCGTGTCCCGCATGCACGTTGAGCGAATGCGAGGTCAGGGCCCGCGCCCCGATATGAAACACGACGGGCAAACGCTTCCCGGAGATCGTAAAGAGGACTTCCTTCATCAGGACGAGCCCTTGCCCCGACGTGAAGTTCGTGACGCGCCCGCCCGCCACGGCGAACCCTTCGCACGTGCTGGCGGCGCTGTGCTCGGATTCCGGCTCGATGAAAGCCAGCTCTTCGCCCCAAAGATTGCGCTTTCCGTTGGCGACCTCCACTTGATAGCCGCCGCCCATTGTCGTCGACGACGTGATCGGATATGCGCAGGCGCCTTGCGTGATGTGCGTTTCCACCCACACGACCATTCCCGCCCCGTCCGCGGTCGTCGGAATGCCGGGATACGGGACTTTCTCCTCCCGGGTTTGTTCCGTTAACCCGGTCAAGGGAATCGTTCCATTCACAGTCGTGCTCATTACAGCGCCTCCTTCGGAACTGTTAATACAACCAACCGTCTGAAATGCCGTTAGCTTATCAAAACGTCGGGGGGTTTGCGACGGAGAATCGCGGCTGTTCGGCGAGTCAAATTAAATTCTTGCGCGACATTTTTGGCGGAAATAGACTAGCCCAAACTTTGCAAAAAAGGAGAGACCATGGCCGGCACTGCCAGGTTGTCTCAGGACCACATGACGGCGCTCTGCGCGCTTGAGGTTTTGAGTCTCATCACAGACCGTCTCGAACAATACGGCAACGCAGACGGCAACGATATCGATATGGTGCTCCGGTTTTTCCGGAATATCGCGCACCCGTGTCTGGACAACACCGAAAGATGGTTGTTGCGTCCGTTCCTAGAAGCCGGAATCAATCCGGCGGAACAGGATCGCCTCGGCGCCGCCGTGGCATGTCATCGGCAGGTGAAGGGATTGCTCGACGAACTGGAGAACTGCTACCGGCAACGACGTATCCAGGAGTTTGTATCAAAGGCGCGGCGCTATGCCGCCCTGTTTGGGGACCTGATCTTCGATGAAGAGCGCTTCATTGCAGCGCTGCTCTCTCCGCGCGCGCGTCATGACGGCGTTGAGCAGATCCTCGCACGCTTCGATCAGGCTGAAGACTCCGTCGCGCTCCAGGCCCGGTCCGCGGCCCCCACGCTCCGGCGCCTTGAAGCCAAGTATGTGAACCCCCATTGCATCTAGAAACAAAAATGCCGATGCTCCCCCCCGAGAGCATCGGCATTTGTCCGGCTGCGATCTTCGCGGGGCCCCTTTCCTCCCTCACCCCCAGTGAGAACGAGCACTCAGAAATCGCGCCCCGCGATTCATGCGCCGCGCAGTAGAGTGCAACAATTGAACCAAAATCGTAAAGTTGTGGATTCAGTCATTTAGCTGCGGCGCACGTGAGCAAAATACTGAATTCTGAAGAATTGATATGTATTTTGGTAGGTTTACCGCGCGGTTGTGACGCGCGGTTGTGAGATGTCAGATGGCTTGTTGTGCGATGTCCGTTGTGCGATGTCCGTTGTACTTGGCTAACTGACCTACTGACCCAATGGACCGGCAATTTGGTAATTAGGCCATTGGGTAAACGACATTAAGCATTCGACAACAAGCCATCTGACATTTCACAACCGCGAGATTCCCGGCTACCCATCCACCAATTCCCGCGCGCGCATGGTCGCTTTGACGACGGCCTTGATGAGCGTCACGCGAAGACCGCCGTCTTCGAGTTCCAGAATGCCGTCGACCGTGCATCCGGCGGGCGTTGTGACAATGTCCTTCAGCTTGGCGGGATGCTCTCCGGTCTCCAGGACCATGTTGGCTGCGCCGTTCACCATCTGCGCGGCCAGGAGTGTGGCTGCTTCCCGGGGAAGGCCGACTTTGACGCCGGCTTCGATGAACGATTCGATGATGATGTAGACGAAGGCCGGTCCGCTGGCGCTCAAGCCGGTTACAGCGTCCATATGCTTTTCATCGATGATTAAAGACCGGCCGATCGCTTCGAAAATCTTCCGCGTCTGTTCGACATGCGCGGGAGTCGCGCTGGCGCCGGGCGCGATGGCGGTCATGCCTTGCTTGATCAGACACGGCGTGTTCGGCATCGCGCGAATGACCGGCACGGGCTTTCCAAGGATGCCTTCTATTAATCGGGTGCTGACGCCGGCGGAGACCGAAATCAGGAGATGATTCGGCGTCAGATCATCCGCGATCTGACGCAGCACTTCTTGGACGGTTTGCGGTTTGAGGCACAGCAAGATCAGGTTGGCGGAACGCACGGCCGCGCCGTTCGAGAGCGTGGTCTCGACTCCCAGTTTGGCCCGCAACTGATCCAGACGTTCGCGATGAGCGGCGGTCGCGATAATTTGGTCTTTCTTGACAATACCGGCCTCGAGCATTCCGGCAATCAGCGCTTCGCCCATCTTGCCGGCGCCGATGACGGCCATCTTCGCGTTATCAAACATGCTGCACCTTTCCAGTCCAGGGAAATCATAGTATCGTAGCGCCCAACCATGCTCATAGGGCTAACCGGGAGAAACGCGGCGGGCAAGGGGGAGGTCGCCAAGTATCTTCGAGCCAGAAGCTTCTACTACTATTCCCTTTCAGACGCGATTCGTGATGAGATTCGCTCCCGCGGGCAGCAGCCCACTCGCGAATTGCTCATTCAAGTCGGCAACGAGTTGCGGCACCGATTCGGCGCCGCCGTCCTGGCGGAGCGGATACTGCAAGGCATTGAAGACGACAAGAACTACGTCATCGACTCGATTCGCAATCCCGCTGAAGTTGACGCGTTCCGGCGGGCGAAACACTTCCGGTTGATTCGCGTGGAAGCGCCGATTGAAATGCGCTTCCAGCGCACCGTTGCGCGCGGCCGCGAAAGCGATCCGATGAAATTCGAAAAATTCGTCGAGCTCGAAAACCGGGAGGCGGTAGGCGACGAGGCGTCTCAAAATCTGGCTCAGGTCGAGCAGCTTGCGGACGAAATCCTGGTCAACGATGGATCGCTCGACCAGCTCTATCCCAAAATCGACGAACTCGTGAGCCGCCTGCTGCGCGAGGTCCAGCGCCCGGACTGGGATCATTACTTCATGAGCATTGCAAAAGTAGCGGCCTCACGCTCCAATTGCATCAAGCGAAAGGTCGCCGCCGTCATTGTTCGTGATAAACGCGTCATATCCACCGGCTATAATGGCACGCCCCGCGGAACGCGGAACTGCAACGAAGGCGGCTGCCCGCGATGCAACAACATGGCGGCGGCCGGAACGGGCCTGGACGAATGTCTTTGTTCTCACGGCGAGGAAAATGCGATCGTGCAGGCGTCCTATCACGGCGTTTCCGTAAAGGACGCCGTGATTTACACAACATTCGCGCCGTGCCTGATGTGCGCCAAGATGATTATCAACGCCGGAATCAGGGAAGTGATTTATAACATCGAATATCCGCTCAACGACGCCGCCTTCCGGCTCTTTAACGAGGCGGGCGTTCTTGTGCGGAAGCTTAAGGTAAGCTAAGGATCAGCTGATGAGAACCATATCCATATGCGCAACCATCGCCTTGATGTTGACGTCCGGCTGCGGCGCCCGGCTCGCGAACATGACCGACAGCCAGAAAGCCGAGCGGCTGGCGCGGGAACGCGGCCGCCTGCAAGATTTGACCGACCCCGTCGATAAGACCCGAAGCTGGATCACGATTTCGCAAATCCTGCTGGATTTTGCGGCCGGAGCGGGCCGCGAAGGAAACATGAAGGATATGCAGTCGCTCCTGGATCAGTACGTGACGGCCATCCGATCCGCGCGGGACACCATCATCAATTCCGACAGAAACGCCGAACGCGATCCCGAGGGCTATCGGGACCTGGAAATCTCGCTCCGCGGCCAGATCGGCCAGCTTCAGGATCTGAACCGCAGTCTCAGCGTCGACGACCGCCCGGCCGTGCAAAACGCGATCGATATCGCCTTATCGGTCCGAGAACAGGTGTTCCGGCGTCTGTTCCCACAAACGCGCGCGTAAACGGCTGTCGCTAATTCCGGGAAGCCGCCGTCGCACGCGGCGCGTAATACCCCGTGCGGGCTCTCGCCTTCAGGTCCTTGTTCGGAAGATCAATGCGAATCCGGCGGAACGTCCCGTCGGCTCGTTGGTTCGTTGGGGAGTAGTACAGCGTATATTGAGCGCGCAGCTCCTCGCCGATGTTCTGGAAATTCGCGGCGAGCTCGCTCAATTTCAAAGGAAAGAAAACGCGGCCGCCTGTCTCTTCCGCCATCTTACGCAGCGTCTTATCCCCACGTTCCTGCTCGGCGCTCCCGAAGTCGGCGGTCTTGTTCGTGCTGATGGCGTAAATGGCGACGTCGCTCTTCTGCGCCGTTTCCAGCGCTTCGGTCAGCGAGACGCGGCTCGAATTGTCGTCGCCGTCGCTGATGAGAATGATGAGCTTCCGTCCCGGCTCTTTGGCCAGCCTTTCTTTTGCTGCGAGATAGACGGCGTCATACATGGAAGTGCCGCCGCCGGCTCGGATCTTACGGACAGCATTGGCCAGCTTTTCGGGGTCATCGGTAAAGTCGACGCCCGGCCCTCCGGAATCCGCGGTCAGCAGATCGACGCCCGTGTCGAAACTGATCACAAGAGCCTTGTCCTTGCCTCTTTTTAGATTCGAATAGAAGAACTCGATGGCTGCTTCCTGTTCGAAGCGGAGTTTGTCTCGGACGCTCCCGCTCGTGTCAACCAGCAAAGCGACCGTCAAAGGAAGATCCGTCTCGGCGTCGAAATCGATGATCGTCTGAATGCGATCATCTTCATACACCCTGAAATCCTGCCTTTGAAGATTCGTCACAAACTTGCCCTTGTTGTCGGACACGGTGACATTCACTGGAACGCGATCAACCGTAACGGAAATGTCGGGCGCACGTCCCGCAGGCGCTTGAGACGGCTGTGACTGTCCAGCGCCCACGATCGGCAGAAGGGCTGCGGCCAGCAGAAACGTTAAGGCTTTCATAAGTGCTCGGATTATAGCATTCCGTCTACAACAATTCGCGGAATGCGTGCTCATCGATGACCCGGACTCCCAGTGCGCGCGCTTTGTCCAGCTTGGAACCCGGATCGCGCCCGGCGACGACGAAGTCCGTCTTCTTGCTGACCGACGAGGTCACGCGTCCGCCGCGCTGTTCGATCAACGCGCTCGCCTCTTCCCGGGTCATTGCATCCAGCGTTCCCGTGATCACAAAAGTCTTTCCCGCAAACGTTTGCGCCATCCGGGCGCGCGGCGCTGCGGCCTCCATCTGAAGTCCACATTGACGGAGCCGGGCGATCAAATCGAGATTCTGCCGTTCATGAAAGAACTGGTGGATGCTCTCCGCCATCTTGGGTCCCACTTCGGGCGTTTGCACGAGTTCCTCTTGGGAGGCGTTCGCAAGCTGATCTATCGAACCGAAGTGCTCGGCCAGCAATTGGGCCGTCCTCTCGCCGACGTGACGTATGCCAAGTCCAAACAACAGCCGCGCGAAGTCGAGCCGCCGGCTCTCGTGGATCTCCTGGAGTAGATTCTGTGCAGATTTTGTTCCCATTCGCTCCAGGGACTCCAACTGTTCGGAAGTCAAGCGATACAAGTCGGATATGTCTTTAACCATCCCTTTTGCGACGAGCTGATCCACCAGCCGCTCCCCAAGCCCATCGATCTTCATGGCCCTCCGGCTCGCCCAGTGGAGCAGCGCTTCCCTCAGCTTGGCGGGACACGTTTGCGAGACGCACCGGCGGACCGCTTCGCCCTCGGGCCGATACACCTCGCCTCCGCAAACCGGACAGTGCGTAGGCATGACAAATTTGCGGCGATCCGGCGCGGGCTCAACAACGCAGACGATTTTGGGGATGACGTCGCCCCCGCGTTCGAGAAGAACGCGGTCATTGATTTGCACGCCAAGGCGCTCGATCTCGTCTTCGTTGTGCAGCGTGGCGTTCCGGATTGTTGTGCCGCCAAGCTGGACGGGATCGAGCTCCGCGACCGGCGTGAGCGCTCCCGTCCTTCCCACCTGTACGCGGATATTCACAAGGCGCGTTGAAGCCTGCCGCGCGCGGAATTTCACGGCAATGGCCCATCGCGGCGCCTTCGAGGTTGCGCCGAGAATTTCCTGCAGGCGCCGGTCGTCAACTTTCACGACAATTCCGTCGATCTCGTAGCCGAGCGTGTCGCGCCGTTGCTCCCATTCCGTGTAGTATTCCAACACCTCCTCGATCGACCGGCACAGCTTCCGATGGGGATTCACCTTAATGCCGAGCTGCAAAATCCAGTCCAGGTTTTCGGATTGGCGCGGCCGGCTCGGGATTGACGTGTAAGCGAAGAAATCCAGCGGGCGCTTGGCCGCCACGCTGGGATCCAACTGCCGCAGCGATCCTGCCGCAGCGTTTCTGGGATTGGCAAAGCGAGGTTCTCCGGCCTGCTCGCGTTCATCGTTGAGCTTCCGGAATGCGTCGAGCCCGAGGAACACCTCGCCGCGAATCTCTATCGATTCCGGCCGCTGAAGGCGCAGAGGTATGGAGCGTATCGTCCGAACGTTGGCCGTCACAACCTCTCCCGTGCGCCCGTCGCCGCGCGTGACTCCCTTGGAAAGCACGCCCTGCTCGTATATCAGGGCAATGCTCAGGCCGTCGATTTTCAGTTCCGCGGCGTAATCGACCGAAGACGATTTCACAAGCTGCAAGACGCGCCCGTGCCAGGCGATCCATTCTTCCTTGGAATAGGCGTTGTCCAGACTGAGCATCGGCAGATCGAAGCGATGCGTCGGAAAGCTCGACGCCGGCGCTCCGCCGACGCGCTGCGTGGGCGAGTCGGGTGTGACCAGGTGCGGATGCTCGCGCTCGAGCCGCTGCAGTTCCCGCATCATCTGGTCGAATTCGAAATCCGAGATCGTCGGCTGGTCGAGCGCGTAGTACTTGTGTTCGTGCTCGCGAATCTGTGCGCGAAGCTCCTCAATCTGAGACTCGATGCTTTTCATGCGGCAGGGGGTCCAGAAGGAAGTATAAAGATTCTCTTACGCGAGCGGATCCGACGCCTGGGACTTGCGCAACGCCTGCTCGAGCTTCTTCATGAACAACCGGCGCGCCTCCGCAAGGACGTCATCTTCATTGGCGGCTTTCATCTTGTTCCGTTTCATCCAAAATCGCAGGTTGGCGGCGTCCGGACTGTTGCGGAAATCAGGGCCGAGACTCCAGCACCAGCGAACGAAATCCTTTGCAATCTTTCCCGATCCGTTTTCGGCGGCAGGCGGAGCCTCCAGGGGGAGTTGGCTCTGAACTGCAGCAGCGCTTTCGTTACGCATGCGCCAATGATCCGCCGCATGCAGGACACATCTGGTCCTAGGCCAATTTCCGAACCCATTGCTTAAACGAATCGCCCCGATCCGCGTAGTCTTTGAATATCCCGAAGCTGGCGGACGCCGGCGACAGCAGACACGTCTTGCCCGGCGCCGTGCGCTCGTAGGCGATCCGGACAGCCTGCTCCATGGTGTCCACGAAGAACGCGGCGGTCGCCGGCGACTCGCCGGTTTGATGCACACGAACAGCCTGCCAGATGCGTTCACCGGTAGGCGGAAACAGGATCAGCGTCTCAATCGGCTGCAGTGCGAGCCGTCTGCCCAATTCCGTAAAGTCGAGGTTGCGTTCGTGCCCTCCCAGGATCAGGGTCGTCACGTCCGGGCCGATTGCGTCGACGGCGGCTAGAGCCGCTTCCGGCGTCGTTGCAATCGAATCGTCGTAAAACCGAATGCCCCGGAAAACGCCGACAAACTCGAGACGGTGGGGCAGCGGCCGGAATTCTTGAATGCCGCGGCGGATCGCTTCAGCAGGAACGTTCAAGAGACGCGACGCTGCAATGGCCGCCAGCACATTTTGCACATTGAAATCGCCCAAGAGAGGCGCGGCGGCGGACTTCATCATGCTGCGCGCTTCCTGCACGGCAGCAGCGTCCGACATGCTGAAAGGAACAAGCCGGGCCTTGGTCCTGGCGGCGATGCCGCGCGGTTCGGCATAGTCGGCGTTATAGACGAGGAAGTCGTCGCTCGTCTGAAAGCGCGTAATGTTCTCCTTCGCCGACCGGTATTCTTCAAAGTCGCTGTAGTAATCGAGGTGCTCCGGTGCGATGTTCAGCAGCACGGCGATATGCGGGCTATGCCGCGCCTCAACGAGCTGATGACTCGAGAATTCATGCACGAAGAAGGACTGTTCCGTGCAATCGCGCAGCATGGGGAGCGGTGGAGCGCCGATGTTGCCGGCGAGCCGGGCGTCGAGGCCGGCTTTTCGCAGAATCTCGAAGATCAGCGACGTCGTGGTGCTCTTCCCTTTCGTACCGGTGATCCCGATAATCCTCTGGCGCGGAAAATTGGCCAGAAATACGGCGGAATGTGAAGTAACAATGGCCTTGTTGTTTCCACGCTGCTCCAATTCCCGCCGGACGGCGCCTCCGGGAATCCCGGGCGTCTTGACTATCACTTCACACTCCGACAACGCCTCCATATAGCCGTCGCCAAACCGCAAGGTCGCGAACCGATCGCTGGCGACCGCGCCTTGAGCGCAGGGAGTCATTTGTTCCAGCGGACGCGCGTCGGCGATCGTCACCGCCTTTTCGGGCCACCGGCGGCGAATGAATTCGTAGGTCGCCTGTCCCTCCCGCCCAAAACCAAGAATCAGGATCGACGCGCGCTCGAGTTCGTCGAAAGTCATTGCGGCGCCACCCGAGCGGGTCCGATTTCCGATGTGAGAATGGCTTCGAATCGTGGAGGCAGCCGGTGTGGACCGTATGCGGCAAGCAGTTCCGACGCCGTCACACTCGCGTTCGGACGGAGCGGCAGGATCGCTTCACTTGCGTACTGGAGGACGGCCGGCAGCTCCCGGGCGTCCCGCCGGGCCTTCTCAACGCCAAGATGCAGCGCCGCAATGACCTCATCCGTGGTGGCCACGCACTCGAACGGCTTTACGCCGTCAAGCCCTGCCAGCCGCCGCACGACCGGAATGACGCTCTCGTTTGCATAGAGATCGATTCCGAAGATGCTCACAACGTCCGCTGCCCGCGCGAATGGATACATCGTTATGAACACCGAAACGCACTTTGGACATTCACCACACCAGGAATTCTGCTTCTGGTTCCGGTTGCAACTTCGGAACAGGCCGAACAGCTCCGGGCGCCGCGCAAACGCCTGCGCGATCTGAAGCTCGTAGAGCGGCCGGACCAGGCTGAAGTAGCGGGCGTTCTCGACGAGGCGTCCTTGAAGATATTCGTCAAACAGCGCCTCAAAGCGGAGGGTCTTGGAGTACTGGTGGTTGATCTGCTCGGCCCGATACACCGTATTGCCTTCATCCGAACTGCGCTCGTTGGCGACGACGATTCTTGAATAACCGTAGATCAGCAGGCACGCCGCATTGAGGAACGCCAGATAGGCCGAAAACGGAGTGTGGCCGTTCAGAAAACCGCGCCGATTCAATTCGAGCAGTTCCGGCCGTATCGTCCGCCGCACAATGACCGGGCGCAGCGCGCAGGTCGCAGCCGCTATTTCGGAGGAGGCGGGTATGGGATTCAGCATCATGCAACCGAAAGACTCCCCCGAAGTCTGCAGAAGCTTCGCCGTCAGCGCCGAATCCCGTCCGCCGCCGATTGCCGCGAGGCTCCGGTCGGGGAGAGCTCCCGTGTAGGGCGCGTTGACGCCATTCGCGGGCGGCGCCGCTTTCATCTGTACGAAGTTCCGCTCCGTGAAATCGATGTTGTTGTGAAAGAAGAATTCGCCCATTCCATGCCGCAGCAGGTCCTGCCACCAGGCAAGCTGGTCTTGCGTCAGGCGGCCCGCGTCGATCCGGATAAGGGGGGAACAAGTCGCCTTCCAATAACTGAAGAGCTCGATCAGGCCGAGGTGGAAGATCACGTTGCGAAGCGGTTCGGCGGGAATGCGCTTCCACGACTCCGGCGGGTCTTCGAAATAAACCTCCGGGACGAACTCCAGACTCGGCGGGACGCAAAACCGGAACCGGGCGATGAGCGCCTGGCTGCGTTCTTCTAATTCGAAACTGTCGTAGATGAATACCGGGAACTCACGGCGCAGCGCGGCAGGGTCCATGAGGAGAATATAGCCGCAGTTGACGTAAGGAAGGCAAACGGGCAATTTGGGGCAATTTGGGGACAGAGACCAAATTCCTGCGCGTCACGGACGCGTCAGGCTTGAAGCAGGCTCGCGCGCAGGAATTTGGTCTCTGTCCCCAAATTGCCCCCAAATTGCCCTTAGTACATCGGCGGGCCGCCGGCGCCGGGGCCGGCAGGGGCTTTTTCTTCTTCCGGAATCTCCGCGACGAGCGCTTCGGTTGTCAGCATCAGAGCTGAAATCGAAGCGGCGTTCTGGAGAGCAGTCCGTGCGACTTTGGCCGGGTCCAGGATGCCGGCGGAAATCATGTCGGTGTAATCCTCGCTAGCCGCGTCAAAGCCGAAATTCGGATCCTTCGACTCCTTCACCTTCCCGATGACGATGGCGCCTTCGCGGCCGGCGTTGGAGGCGATGGTGCGGAGCGGTTCTTCCAGGGCGCGCTTGACGATGTTGACGCCGACCTGCTCCTCTTCATCCAGCTTCAGTTTTTCCAGAGCCGGGATTGCGCGGACCAGCGCGACGCCGCCGCCAGGCACGATGCCTTCTTCAACGGCCGCACGGGTGGCGTGCATCGCGTCTTCCACTCGGGCTTTCTTTTCCTTCATTTCGGTCTCGGTTGCAGCGCCGACCTTGATGACCGCAACGCCGCCGACCAGCTTGGCCAGCCGTTCCTGAAGCTTCTCGCGATCGTAGTCCGACGTCGTTTCGTCGATCTGAGTGCGGAGCTGTTTGACGCGGCCCTCAATCGCGTTGGCCTTTCCGGCGCCTTCGACAATCGTTGTGTTGTCTTTATCGATGACGACCTTCTTGGCCCTTCCGAGATCCTCGACGTGCAGGTTTTCCAGCTTGATCCCAAGATCTTCCGTAATGGCCTTGCCGCCGGTCAGAATGGCGATGTCTTCCAGCATGGCTTTCCGCCGGTCGCCGAATCCGGGCGCCTTGACGGCCGCGGCTTGCAGCGTGCCGCGCAGCTTGTTGACGACGAGCGTCGCCAGCGCTTCGCCCTCGACTTCTTCAGCGATGATCAGCAGCGGCTTCCCCATCTTGGCCACCTGCTCCAGAACCGGAAGCAGATCTTTCATGGTGCTGATCTTCTTTTCATGAATCAGGATGTAGCAGTTCTCCAGCACGCATTCCATGCGGTCCGGGTCGGTGACGAAGTAGGGCGACAGGTAGCCGCGATCGAATTGCATGCCCTCGACGACGTCCAGGGTCGTCTCGATGGACTTGGCTTCCTCCACGGTGATCACGCCGTCTTTGCCGACTTTGTCCATGGCTTCTGCGATGATGTTGCCGATCGTCGCGTCGTTGTTCGCCGACACGGTCGCCACCTGGGCGATCATCGGCCCCTTCTTCACTTCCTTGGAAAGCTTCTTGATCTCTGCAGTAGCGGCTTCCACGGCCTTCTCGATGCCGCGTTTCACCGCCATGGGATTGGCGCCGGCGGCCACCATCTTCACGCCCTCACGGAAGATCGCCTGAGCCAAGACCGTCGCCGTGGTCGTGCCGTCGCCGGCGACGTCGCTCGTCTTCGATGCGACTTCCTTCACCATCTGGGCGCCCATGTTTTCCAGCGGCTCTTTCAGCTCGATCTCCTTGGCGACCGTAACGCCGTCCTTGGTGATCGTAGGAGAGCCGAATTTCTTGTCGAGCACAACATTGCGGCCCTTGGGCCCCAGCGTGATTTTGACCGCGTCCGCCAACAGGTTCACTCCACGAAGAATTGCCTGCCGGGAGTCTTCTCCATGAACAATTTGTTTAGCTGCCATCCGTCCTCCTACTTCTTGCTTGACTTCGAGCCGGCGCCGTTAGTGGAAAGGATCCCGAGAATCTCGTCCTCACGGAGAATCAGCATCTCTTCACCGTCCAGCTTGATCTCGGTTCCGGAATACTTGCCGAACAGGACGCGATCCCCCGCCTTCACTTCCATCGGCGTGACCTGTCCGTTCTCCAACCGCTTGCCGCTGCCGACGGCGACCACTTCGCCCTCCTGCGGCTTCTCTTTGGCGGTATCCGGAATGATGATGCCGCCGCGCACGGTTTCCTGTTCTTCGACTCTCTTGATCAACACACGATCATGTAAAGGTCGTACTTTCATGGTTGCTCCTTCTAAGCTCCTGTTTGTGGAATTGGTATTGATAAAAGAAGAATGCAGCGCGTTATTAGCACTCCTCGAATCAGAGTGCCAATTTTAGAAATCCCATCGGGCCTCTGTCAACAGCGATCACGGCCGCGTAGAATGGCGCGCGTGAGCAAGTCCGTTCCCTGGCATCGGCAGGTCAGCAGCGATCAATGGCGGGCATTCAACGCAGCGTTTTTCGGATGGGTGCTTGACGGATTCGACTTCACCCTGATGACCTTCATCCTGATCGATATCCAGAAGAGCTTCACGATCGATAGCGCGCTGGCCGGCGCGTTGGGCACGGTCACGCTGCTGACGCGACTGGTTGGAGGCGCGGCGGCCGGAACGGCGGCCGACAAATGGGGGCGCAAGGCGCCCGTGATGGTCTCGATCCTATGGTTCTCGTTGTTCTCGCTGCTGAGCGGCTTCTCGACTTCCTACGCAATGCTCTTCACGTTTCGAGCGCTCTTCGGCATCGGGATGGGCGGCGAATGGGCCGCCGCGATGCCGCTTGCCATGGAGCATTGGCCGGCGCACTTGCGAGGGATTGCTTCCGGCATTCTGCAGGGAGGCTATTCCTGGGGATTCATCCTGTCTTCTCTGGCGTTCCAGTACGTCTACCCCCTGTTCAGCGCCTGGCCGGACATCGCCTGGCGCGTCATGTTCTGGCTTGGGTTCCTTCCGGCGCTTTTCGTGCTCTGGATTCGCACCGGCGTTAAAGAAAGCCCGGTATGGCTGGAGCGTCAGCAGCGTCTGCGGACCGAGCAAGCGCGCGACGAACCTTCATTTCTGCGCGTCTTTCGGCGGGATCTTCTCGGCGTGACGATTCAGACCTCCTTGCTGATGGCCGCATTCATGTTTTCCTACTATTCGGTTTCGTTCTGGTATCCAACGTATCTGAGGCAGGCGGGACTGCAGCCCTTCTGGTACGTGATCGCGCTCAATCTTGGAGGCATTTTCGGATCGATTTTTTGGGGACGGGCGTCTGAGACGCGGCTCGGCCGCCGCGGAGCAGCGTCTGTAGCGTCAGTTCTGGGAATACTGATGATTCCCCTTTATCTCATGACGGAGGATCCTGTCTTGCGATGGATCGGGGCGCTGCTGATGGGCCTTACCGGTCCCGGCATGTGGGGAGTGATACCGAGCTATCTCACCGAACGATTTCCCACAGCCGTTCGCGGCGTCGGACCGGGCTTGGCCTATCACGCGGGCGCCGGCATCAGCGCATTCACGCCTACGCTGATCGGCGAAATGCATGACCGCGGCGCGGCTCTCGGCTCTGCAATGGCGCTCTTTATCGCAATGGCGGGCGTGCTGGCGATCGCTCTGATGTGGCTTGGTCCCGAGACGCGCGGCCGCAGGTTCTGACGTCCTTTGAATATTGATGCAGGTTGTCAAATGTCAGATGGCTTGTTGTGCGATGTCCATTGTAGTTGGCTAACTGACCTACTGACCCAATGGACCGGCAATTTGGTAATTAGGTCATTTGGGTCAACGACATTAGACATTCGACAACAAACCATCTGACATTTCACAACCGCCCGTTGCTGAACCACGCATGTTATTTGCCGGGATTCTGCTTCGCTGCCGCCTCCATGAGTGCGAACGTTTCCAGGCCCGAGCAGTTGAGCGACATGATTTGATCGAACGGCGCCAGCACGAGCGTCTGTTTGGGCACGATCCACGGTTTGGTCAGGACTTTTGGATCCTCGACGGTAGCTTCAATTTCGAGGGTATTTGCATCCACGCGGCGATAGCGTTCGACGATGCGCAACGCGTCGGAATGGAAAGAAACCCGGCCTTCTGCGGACATCCACGTGTTGTCGGTAAAGTTTTTGGTTTCGACGACGAACGTGTCGCCTTCCCAACGGCCCACGGAATAGCCGCGGTACGCGGGAGGTACGTCGTCGCGATGCGGTCTCCCGTCGGTTGGAACGAGCCGGAATCCGTGATAGGTCTCCGTCAGCATTACAACGAACTTCGGCGTGGCGACGATCTGTCCGACCGCGCCGACGTCCCACAAGCTGACGTTCAGGGTGCCGAATGCCGTTGGGATGCATTTCAGCGTGGGGTCATCTTTGTCGGAGAGAGTCTTCGCCTTTTCCGCGGCCGAGGGTTGATACAGACTCGCGAATGTCGGCGCCGGCGCTCCTCGCGCGCCGCCGCGTCCGCGACCGCCTCCGCGATTACCTCCAACGTCCGCGCCGCCCCACCAGACGCCCGACAGGTCGGGCTTTCCGTCTGCCATGCGTGGGACAGGCCCTGCGGGGGCGGGCGCAGCGGCTGGCGCGTCTGCGGCGCCGCGTTGCGCCGCGGCCAGACTCACTGGAGACGGCGCAAGCCAAGCCAGGGTCAAGGCGAACCCGGCGACTGCAATCGATGTGATGAGAGCACGCCTCATTTCGGACTCCTTATCGGGCGTCCGGTCCTTCCTGAGGACCGAACATGCCGTACACTTTTCCGTCTGCAGTGACGAGCTCTCTCAGCATTCCGACGTTCTGCGTAGGATCTTTGGCGTGGAAGCCGCGGATCGTGACCTCGTCTCCGGCTTTGATGACATCCCGCTTGTAGCCGTTGCGAATCATGCCGCTGGGCGTGCCCGCCTCGAACGCCCATCGCTCCACCTTGCCGCTGTCGTTCTTCACATCCAGAAAGAACCACGAATGCGGGTTTTCCAGCCGGACTTGGACGATCACGCCCTTGACCGTCACCGCCTTCGTCATGTCGTACGCCGCCGCAAACGAGTGATGCGCCGACAGAGGCGCGGCGCCCAGCGCAAGCAGACCGCATGCCAGTACGGCGCCAACTGTTCGCTTCATGGCAACCCCTCCTTTAACTTGAAGACCAACCGTTGTGTTGGCGCCATTCTCTAACAAGCCGCAGGCGGTTGCAAATAGTGACCGCCGATCCTGACCGCTGGACCCGAAATTTCCCGGATTGAGGTTAAAAGCCGGCGGACTCATCCTGGTTAAGGTCACAGCGAGATGGAACGACTTGCAACAATGCGCAATGGCCCAGCCGGCCTCTGCTTCATTCTCGCTGTTTCCCTCATGGCGTGGACGCCGGCTTCCGGCGCATCCAGTCAGTCGCGGCGCTCCAGGGCTGACGGGCTTGCGGCGTGGAGGCAGGTGTACTCGGTGCTGACGCATCCCCGCTGCATCAATTGCCACACGGCGTCGAACTATCCGCAGCAGGGGGACGACCGGCGCCGGCATCGGTTCAATGTGGTGCGCGGCCCCGAGGGAAAAGGAGTTCCAGGTCTCAACTGCGCGACGTGTCATCAAACCGCCAACGCCGACAGCGTCGGCGTGCCGGGCGGCGCCAATTGGCATCTGGCGCCGCTGTCCATGGCATGGCAAGACCGCAACGACAGAATTCTCTCCAGCGCCGCCGTCTGTCGCGCCCTTACGGACCGCAAAAAGAATCACAATCTGGACGGCCCCGGACTCCTCAAGCACCATGAAGACGAAGCGCTCGTGCGCTGGGGGTTCGAGCCGGGACTGCGCAACGACGGCGCTGCACGCACGCCGCCGCCTCTCACGTACGCGGAGTTTGTCGAAGCAACCCGGCGCTGGGTCGAAGCCGGAACGCCGTGTCCATAAAACCAGCCACGGAGACAGCGAATGGCGACCTACCAACTCACGGTTAACAACAAACGCGTCGAGGTTGCTGCGGATCCCGCAACTCCTCTGCTCTGGGTGCTTCGCGAGGACGCCAAGTTGACAGGAACGAAGTACGGCTGCGGCATTGGCGCCTGCGGCGCCTGCACCGTGCACCTGGACGGCGTCGCGACGCGATCCTGTCTGGTTCCTGTATCGATGGTCGGAGACAGGCCGGTCGTGACCATCGAAGCCATCGAAGGCGACCCGGTCGGCCGGGCCGTCCAGGACGCATGGATCGCTCACGACGTAGTTCAATGCGGATACTGCCAGAGCGGGCAAATCATGACCGCCGTCGCGCTCCTCAAACACAACCGGCGGCCCACCGACGCCAACATCGAGGAATCGATGGGCGCCAATATTTGCCGCTGCGGCGCGTACGCGCGCATCCGCGAGGCCATCAAAAGCGCAACACAGCGCATTGGATGAACAGCCATGAATTCTCAACATCCCTGGAACCGGCGCACATTCATTAAAGCCTCAGCCGGCGCCGCCGGCGGGTTCCTTTTGACGCTCCATCTGGAACGATCCATTGCGGCGCAGGATGCGCCTCCAACGGCGCCGAAAGCGTATCCGCCCGACGCCTTCATCGAGATTCGGCCGGACGGCAAGATCGTCATTCAAGTCAACAGGCTGGAGTTCGGACAGGGCGTGAACACCGCTCTGCCGATGCTCATTGCAGAGGAAATGGACGCCGATTGGTCGCAGGTCATAACAGAGCTTGCCCCGGCGGCGGACGTTTATCGCGATCCGGTGAGAGGCATTCAAATGGTCGGCGGTTCAGGCTCGATCGCAACGTCGTTCCAGCAGTACCGCGAGCTTGGCGCGCGGGCGCGCGCAATGCTGGCCGCCGCCGCGGCCGCTCGCTGGAATGTCTCGCCGGGACAGTGCCGAACGGAAGCCTCCGTTGTTCACGGCCCGGCCGGCCAGACGCTGAGGTACGCTGAACTCGCCGCCGAAGCGAGCCGGCAGTCTGTACCATCGACCGTCACTTTGAAAAACCCCGGCGAATTCCGTCTCGTGGGAAAGGCGACGCGGCGCGTCGACAGTCTCCCGAAATGCAACGGCTCGCAGAAATTCGGCCTCGATCTCGACCTGCCGGGCATGAAAGTCGCTCTCGTTGCACACCCGCCGGTATTCGGCGGCAAAGTGAAAAACGTCGACGATCCAGCCGCGCGGGCGGTCACGTCCAACGACGGCGCCGTTCAGATCCTGCAGATTCCGATTGCTCGAGGAGGAACAGGCGTCGCCGTCGTGGCGGACAGGTTCTGGACCGCCAAGGTCGCACGAGACCGGCTGAAGATTGAATGGGATTTGTCCGGCGTGGAACGGCCCGACACGTCACAGCTTCGATCCATGTATCGGGACCTGTCGCGGACGCCGGGTCAAACAGCCGTCATGCGGGGCGACCCCAAAGCGATGGAACGGTTTTCCAATCGGATCATTGCCGAATACGAGTTTCCTTTTCTGGCGCATGTTCCGATGGAGCCGCTCAACACGACTGTCCGGTTTGACGGCGACCGTGCGGAGGCGTGGGCCGGTTCGCAATTTCAAACAGTCGATCAGGCTGCAATCGCCGAGACCCTCGGGCTGCCGGTCGATCGGGTGACGTTTCATACGGAAATGGCCGGCGGCGGTTTTGGAAGGAGGGCCGTCGCAGATTCGCACGTACAGCGGGAAGCCGCAGAGATTGCGAAGCGCATGCCGGGCGTCCCGGTCAAGCTGATTTGGACGCGAGAAGACGACGTACAGGGCGGCTATTACCGGCCGATGCACTTCCATCGCGTCGAAATCGGAGTCGGCCCTGACGGGATGCCTGCGGCCTGGAGGCACGTGATTGTCGGACAGTCGATTCTCACGGGAACGCAGTTTGAATTCATGGTGAAGAACGGCGTGGACGCCGTAGCCGTCGAGGGCGCCGCAGACACGCCGTACGCGATACCAAACTTCATCGTGTCCGCCCATCACCCGAAAGTGAATGTTCCGGTGCTGTGGTGGAGATCCGTCGGGCATACACACACGGCGTTCGTTATGGAAACGCTCATCGACGAACTCGCGTCCCGCGCCCGCGTCGAACCGATAGCATACCGGCGCAAACTTCTCTCCTCCGAAGCCAGGCGGCCGCGGTCGGTTCTGGATCTTCTGGACGAAAAGACGGCGGCATGGCGCAACCGTCCGCCGCGCAATCACGCTGTCGGCGTCGCCTGCCATGAATCCTTCGGAACAGCGGTCGCGTGCGCGGTCGACGTCAGCGTCGAAGGCGGCCGGCCGAAAATTCACCGGGCCGCCGTGACGAGCAACAGCGGCTTTGTTGTGAATCCGCTGACGATTGAAAGTCAGATGCAAGGCGGCCTGGTGTTCGGTCTGACGCAATTGATGGCAAACGGCGCGATCACGCTGCGCGACGGGCGAGTCGATCAGCGCAACTTCGACGGCTTCACCCCTCCCTATATGGGCGATGCGCCTGCATCGGTCGAAGTCTACATGGTCTCCAGCAACGAACCTCCGACCGGCGCCGGCGAACCGCCCGTTCCGGTGATTGCTCCTGCTGTCGCCAATGCGCTGGCAAAACTGACCGGCAAGCGCTACCGCACGCTTCCGCTCGCGAGTCTGTGATCTGACCGCCGGCGCGCAGCGGCATAGGCGCCTGCAATACATCCAAGGATCTTCAGCGCGTTGGCGGAATAGAAGGCAACGGGACCGTACATCTCGATCACAGGCGTGAGGGATCCGAATTGGCCCAATATCAGGCCTAAATAGATCAGCGTTGCCACAACTCCGACCAGAGCGCCATGCAATACGGCGCCGGCGGCCGCCTTTCGCGCGATCCACATCCCGAACGGAATCCCCACCACGAATACCATCACGGGAACCGCGGGCAGAATCGTTTCCGTCGTCATAAACAGTGAGAGCACGGCGGTGATCGCAAACAGCGCCGCTTCAAACAACACCGCGACCACAAGGATCCATATCCAATGAATCTTCATTGAGTGGACCTCCACGTTGGCTCGTAGTATAGGCGCATAAAGAGCCCCGCGCACGATTTACCCCCGCCGGCGAGCTTTGGTCAGGGCCACATCAAAGTCCCGTAAGTTCTTTAGCCGCAGATTGCACGGATGACGCGGATGGCCCCTGCTCTTCCAGTTCGCCGGGCACAAATACCGAAAGGCGGGCCATCCGCGTCATCCGCGCAATCTGCGGCCAATATTTCTCGGCGATCTTGACGGGGCCCTGGAGCTTTGGTGAAGGCCCTTCACAGGAAAACGAAAATGAGAGAATATTTGGCAGCCATGAATTGTCCGAAGTGCGCTGTTGAACTGAAGGTGACCGAGCGGCAAAGCGTGGAGATCGACTATTGTCCGCAATGCCGCGGCGTTTGGCTGGACCGCGGCGAGCTGGACAAGATTATCGATCGTGCGCAATCCCAACAGCCGGGCCGCCAGACGCCCGAATATAGAGAAGACTACCGGCGGGATGACGACGATCGGTCCTACCCATACACAAAGAAGAGACGCGGCTTTCTCGGCGATCTCTTCGATTTCGATTAGGCAATGGAAGCAGGCAATGGAAGCAGGCAAAGAAGCTCGAATTGACGCGACTCGGGTCGACCAGATTGCTGAGATGGCTTTTGGATATCTGGGCGGCGCGGTTGTCGCGGGGATGATTTATCTTGGCGATGAACTCGGGTTGTATCGCGCGCTGCGCGGGCTGGGGCCGGCGACGAGCCAGGATCTGGCCCGGCGCACGGGACTGAACGAACGCTGGGTGCGGGAGTGGCTGCGGGCGCAGGCAGCGGCAAAGATATTGGAATATCGAGGGGACGGCCGGTTCGAACTCAGCCCGGAGGCTGCGCTCGTGTTCGCCGACGAAGACAACCCGGCGTCCGTCATCGGGTCGTTCTCGGATCTGCCCGACCAACTGATGATGCTCAAGCGTGCGCGCGATTCCTTCAGGACAGGATTAGGATTCACCTACGATGACGGAGGAGAAGGCGTTGCGCGAAGCATCGAGCGTATGCTCGGCCCCTGGAACAAGACGCTCCTCATAACGGATGCGCTGCCAAAACTGGAAGGAGTGACGGCTCGACTGGCGGCGGGAGCGAAGGTCGCAGACATCGGTTGTGGAGCGGCCATTGCGGACGTCGCGATGGCAAAGGCTTTCCCTAAATCCGAATTTCATGGCTACGACAATTCCGCGAACGCGCTCCGGCGGGCGCAGAAGAACGTCGAAGAGGCCGGACTCCAGAACGTTTTCCTGCACAACGTCTCCAACGATCCGCTCCCGGCTGACGCATCATTCGACCTGATCACCTGTCTCGACTGCCTGCACGATATGCCCCGCCCGGACGCGGCGGCCGCAGCGATGCGCCGCGCAATCAAGCCGGATGGCGTGTGTTTTATCGTGGACATCGAATCGTCGCCGGATTTTGAAGAGAACCTCGCAAATCCATTGGCGCCGCTGATGTACGGCTACTCGATCCTGACATGCATGGCGTCGTCGGCGTCGACGCCGGACGGTCTCGCCTTGGGCACGACCGGCTTGCCTGAACCTCGAATGCGCGAACTGATGACGGCCGCCGGCTTCTCGCGCTTTCAGCGCGTCGCAGGGTTGGAACATCCGTTCAACGCCTACTACGAGGTTCGTCCGTGAGGAGCCGACTCACGTCGTGATCGCCTTCCGCGGACGAATCATCAGGTTCGCATTGAACACGATCCCTCGATAGTACAGAGCGAAGACAAGAAGGTCTGCCAGAGCGACCGCGGAAACCAGGCCGGGAATCCAGGCGAGCGTCCAGTAGCAGACGAATGTGATGGCTTTGGTCACAGCCAGCGCGCTCATGTTCCTGACAGGCAATTCTGGAAAGTCGGCCCGCCACGCGTTGAAGCCTTTGGCCAGCTTCGTCATGGAAATGAACACCCAGACGAAATTAAAGAGCGGGATGAAGAGAAATCCGGCCGCGCGCCCTGGAGTCGTGGCCCGATAGCGTTCCGGCAATGCTTTCCAGCACTCGTAGTGGAGCACGCCCCACGTGATGTAGGACACCATCAAGACCATCAGGTTCAGAACAATCCAGCCGAAGGCAGCGTTAAGATCTTCGCGAAAGATAGCCAGTTCGGCAGGGACCAGCATCAATGCCTGCGCCCCGTACAACGCCAGCGCGGGGATGTAGATGTAGGTGATCGGCTCCCTGTATGGGGGAGTCTGCACTATCGATGGCTGAGGCGAGCCGGAGATGGTCTCGACGTGCGTCTTGATCTGAGCAGCCTGCTGATAACGGCGGTCACGTTCCTTTTCAAGAGAGCGCAGAACCACCTCGTCCAGGCGAACGTCGACTTCGACCCGCTTCGAAGGGGGCGCGAATCTGCCCAGCGGCAGCTCTCCAGTGAGCATTTCGTAGAACACAACGCCGAGAGAATATATGTCCGCCCGATGATCCACGTCCGATGGATTCTCGATCTGCTCCGGCGCCATATAGTGCGGCGTCCCCACAACGTCGCGCGCGCCCGTAAGCGAAGACCTGTCCGCGTTGACGCCGACAAGCTTCGCGATGCCGAAGTCCGTAATCTTGATCCTCCCGTCCTTGTCCAACAGGATGTTCTCCGGCTTGATGTCCCTGTGAACGATGCCCTGATCGTGCGCGAACTGCAGCGCTTCACAAATCTGCGGAACGATGCGCAACGCTTGTTCCGGCGTCAGGCGGCCGGAGCGTTCGGTCTGCCGGAGGTTGGGGCCGTCGACATACTCCATGACGAGATAGTGGAGGTCCCCGGCAACGCCGAAGTCATGTACCGTGACGATCCGCGGATGATTCAGGCGCGCCAAAGCCCGAGCTTCACGATTGAAACGTTCAGCAAAGCCTGAACCGCTTACCGCGGGCCGCAGGATTTTCAAGGCGACAAAGCGATCCAGCCTCGGCTGGCGCGCTTTGTAAACGGCGCCCATCCCTCCCCTGCCGAGGAATTCAAGGATTTCGAGATGTGGGAAGAGTTTGCTGAGTTCTTCAAGCGAAGGAGGCTCGAAGCCGGACTGCATGCTCTGACTGCCGGGGTCAGTAGCCGTATTGAATCCCGACTGGATCAGACATTGGGGACAGAGTCCCAAAGGCGCATCGGGGGGCAGCATCTTCCCGCAGCTTGGGCACATTCGTGTTCCTTCCATACTATTCGTCCTTTCCCCCTGTTACTTAGGAAAACGGGAAGGAAGGTTGCACGGGCGGGCTCAACGACTCAAAACCGCGAGCATATGGCGCAACTCCTCGTCTACCTCCGTGGATCGTGCCACCGTGTCGGCGATCTCTTCGCGCAGCAACCGGCGATATCGCCGCCGCAACCGATGAACCGCGGATTTGACCGCGGCCTCGCTCGAACCCAGCGCCTTAGCCAGCTCGGCGTAAGGTTGGGCGGTTCGCTCGCCAATCAAACAAGGAGTAAGCGCGGCAAACAATTCGGATTTGCCCTCCTGTTCGTACTCTGTCCGCAAGCGTTTCAGGACTTCGTCGAGCAGGGTCATGGCCCAGGACAATTCATAGGCGCGCTCCGGCGTTACGTCGTCGGCCGGTTCGCGGAAGTAACGCGTTTCCGCTGTTTCAAACGGCAATGCGACCAATCGGATTCCGCCGCCTCGCTTTTGAGCTCGCCCCTTGTCCCATTCATCGGCCAGAAAGTGTTTCATCGCGGAAAGCAGAAATGATCGGAAGCGGCCCTTGGCTCTGTCCGCGCCATTGATCCAGTTCTTTTCCAGGAGGCGAGCAAAGAATTCCTGGGTCAGATCCTGCGCGTCTTCAGGCGGATGCCCTCGCCGTCTCACATAGGAGTAGAGTGGATGCCAATAGGTTTGACACAGCTTTGCCAGCGCGTCGCGTGCGCGCGACGAGTCCTGGCTCCCCGCCATCACGACAACCGACCACCGCGTTGTGGAGAAGGCCGGCGGCCATGCTCTTCCGGTATGAGACATCCCTGAAGTCACTGCGCGAGTTTAGGGAATTGAGGCGCGGAGAGCAACAGCCGCAACTGACCTGCGCATTCGGTCCCCAGCGTTGACTATCGAAATGGAATTTGCTAACCGGCGCCCGCCGCAGCTTGACCCGCGACGAGCCCCTCAGGCATCAGATCCCTACATCATCGTTTACGAGATGCTTGGCGGATTCCATCCATAGGAAAGTGGAAGAGCTTCCCATGTTCCAGTAGCATTGCAGCAACAATACGGAGGAGCCTTCATGCTTCGCACACTCGCCATTCTACGAGTACCCGTTGCATCCGGCCTCAGGGAAGATCTTCGATACGCGCTGCGGCTGCTGCGTAAAAGTCCGATGTACACGACTGCTGCACTACTCATTCTGGCAATGGGCATCGGCGCGAACGCAACCGTGTTCAGCATTGTGAATGGCGTGCTCCTTCGACCGTTGCCGTTCTCGGATCCGGACGGGATCGTTACGATCTGGCCTCGGGATGACAAAGGCGCCCGCCTTCCGATGCCGGCCCTCGCCATCGCTGGCCTTCAGCGGGTCGGCGCCAGCTTCGAGTACGTAGCCGCGCAACGAAGCTTCAGAACCCTCCCGGAAAACGACGCCGCGCCCGTCAGCGTTTCAGTCGTCTCCCGTGATTTCCTGAGACTCTTTCGCATACGGCCGCAGATTGGCCGTGACTTCAGCGATGACGACCTGAAGCCCGACGCTCCGAAGGTTGCGCTCATCAGTCACGAATACTGGCGCAGCGCCTTTGGAGGGGATCCTAACGTCCTAGGCAGGCAAGTTGTCATTCCCGACAATCCTCCGCTGACCGTCATCGGCGTGCTTGCACCGGACGTACGGTCCGTCGCCTCCCTAGGGAACGCAGAATCCGTATGGACCCTTATGGACCTCGAAGCGCGGGCGTCGGCGTCCTCCACAGTGTTTGGCCGGTTGCGACGCGGCGCGACAGCAGAAAGTGTGCAGGCGGAGCTCACTCCAAATTGGGATCGAGTGATGGCGCCGCCGCAAGACGGAACCCGCCTGCGGCCGCTTGTCGAACCGCTGCTCGAGCGTTACGTTCGCACCGCCAAAAGCACGCTTCTGATTTTTGCCGGCGCTGTGGCGGCAGTCCTGCTGATCGTCATCGTGAACCTCGCGGGGCTTGAACTTGCGCGACCGCCGGAATTTCAAAATGAGTTGTCGATTCGCTCCGCTCTTGGCGCTTCCCGATGGCGGCTCATGCGTCTGATGGCGGTCAAAACGCTGATCGTGGGCTTGGCGGGCGGCGCCCTTGGCGTATTGGTCGCATCTTCTACCCACGAGATGCTGGTAAACAGGCTCGTCGGGGTCCCGCGGACGGCCGAGATTCAAATCGACTGGACGGTCCTATGGATGGCGTTCGTCCTTTCCGTTTTCGCTTCGCTTCTGATTGCCGTCGTCCCGTCGATCCGTGCAGCGCGTCTGGACGTGCGGAGTGTGCTGACCGTCGCATCGCCGTCCTACACGATGAGCCGCAAATACCGCCTCTTTCAGGGCGCACTGATGTCGGGTGAAACGGCTCTTGCGCTTATCCTTTTGATCGCAGCGGGATTGCTTATCAATAATCTCTGGAGAATTCTCTCGTATGACATCGGTCTAGAGACCGGCGGCGTTTCCAGCATTCGCATCGTCCTGCCGCCTTCCTATTCGCCTCCGCAGCGAGTGACTTACTTCCGGGAGCTGCTCGGGCGTTTCAAGTCGATGTCCAACGTCGAATCGGCGGCTCTGACATTCGTGACGCCGTTTACGGGAGGCATGTACACGATGGCTTCTCCAGCCGATGGCGCCGCCAATAACCGGACGCACCCCATCCAGCTCCAGGGGGTGAGCGCCGACTACTTTTCCACGCTGCGGATTCCCCTGCTTGTGGGGAGAACCTTTACGGAAGCGGAGGTCTTCGGCGGCGATCCTGTTGCCGTCGTCAGCGAGACATTCGCGAAAACGTTCTGGCCGGATAGAAACGCAGTAGGCGAGCGTTTTCAGAGGAGGAGCTCCGAACCACCGATCACCGTCATTGGCGTCGCGCGCGACGTGGAGTACGGATTCTATACAAACATCGACGCGCGAAGTCAGGGCGTTGATGTGCAAACGCTGAGTTCAGTCGTAACCGAAAGAATAACGGCTTACGTCCCCATACGATCGATGTTGGAAAGGGATACGCGGTTTTTCGCAACTTCCTCAATCGTTCTGATCAGAACTTCCGCTCCGATCAACGACCTCGTCGCTGTGATCACGGATCTGGAACCGCGCGCAGCGGCGACTCCCGGCCCCATGTCCGAGTTCATTGCAGCCGCGACAAGGCTTCAGCGGTTCCAGACAACCGTTCTCGGCGGCTTCGGCGTTGCGGCCGCGCTGCTGGCGGCGATCGGCGTGTATGGCGTCGCGGCTCATTCGGTGGCGCAGGGCGCGCGAGAGATCGGCATACGCGTGGCTCTGGGCGCCACAAGGTCCAACGTGTTCCTGCACGTTTGCCGCCGGTCGCTGGCGCCGGCAGTGTTGGGCCTTGCCGCCGGTCTCGTGATCTCTTTCGCCATGCGCCGAGTTCTGACCGGTTATCTACACGTCATCACGCCGGGCGATGCGCCAACTTACGCCGCCGTCACCGCACTTATGTTCATTGTGGTCTTCGCCGCATGCACCGTCCCAGCGAGTCGCGCAACCAGCGTCGATCCTGTCACAACGTTGCGAGGGAATTGAACGGCATCGTCTCGAATTCTGGATGACTTCGTGCACGCCGCACCCCGGTTCAGCTTTAGGCTTACGAAATGAATTGGCACGCCCTGGAGGTTGCTCAATCATTGTCGGGGATGGGACCGCGATCGGCAGTCACTCTGCGACGCGGATTCGAGCATCCACGACGCAGCAACCTTGGCCCGGCTCCAACGCGAATACCGGATTGAGATCCAGTTCGCGGATCTCCGGTATTTCTTCAACTATTTGAGATATTCGCAGCAACACTTCCTCGATGGCGGGAATGTCGGCGGGTGGGTGGCCGCGGTAGCCTTCGAGCAATCTGAATCCGCGAATCTCGCGCACCATTTTGTGAGCGTCTTTGTCGGTGAGCGGCGTGACCCGGAAGCGAATGTCGCCAAGGATTTCCACGTGGATGCCGCCGAGGCCGAAGCCGATGAGCGGACCAAACAAAGGATCGTCCGCCACGCCGATCATTAATTCCACGCCGCCAGGCGCCATCGCCTGGACGAGGACGCCATCGTCGGCGTGAGGCGTTTCGGAAAACGCTCTGCCGACCGCAGCCGCGTCCGGCAGGTTCAATCGCACTCCGCCCGCCTCTGTCTTGTGCAGCACGCGCGGGGATGCCGCCTTGACGGCAACCGGAAACCCGATGCGCCGGGCGACAGCTTCCGCTTCATCCGGCGTCCGAGCCACGGCGCCCGCCGCTTGGGCGATGCCAAAAGCCTGGAGCAGCGCCTGGACCTCTTCGGTCAGGAGCCAGCCGGGGCCGCGGGAATGGATTGCAGTGTTGACGATGTCTCGTGCGGCCTTTGCATTGACATTATCGAAGCCCGGTACAAGGCCCGGATCCTCGCTGCGCCATTCCACGTAACCGGCAATCTTCGACAAGACCTTCGCCGCAGACTCGGGAAAATCGTAAACAGGAATGTGCTCTTCGGCGAGCGGCTCGATGGACCTGTAATCGTGTCGAGCCATCATACATGCGAGCACCGGCTTGTCTTTGGCGCCTGCTTCGCGGCCGCGACGAACCCCGTCTCGAATCGCGGCCGCAACCGGCGCCGAGTTATCCCGATCCACGGGAATATAAATGATCACCAAGGCGTCGATCTCAGGGGCCGGCAGAACCGTCTCAATCGTTCGCCGATAACCCTCGGCGCCGGCGGATGCAATCATATCGACAGGATTGGAAACACTGGCTGCGGCTGGCAGAAATTCGCGTAAGCGCTCTTTGGTGTTATTGGGCAGCTCCGGGACCGTGAGCCCTCCGTCTTCGCACGCATCCGTGCAAAGTATGCCCGGACCGCCGGCATTGGTAATGATGCCGATCCGTCGCCCCTTCAGCAGCGGCTGGCTTCCAAGCGTCGCGGCGATATCGAACAGCTCGTCCAGGGTTTCGGCTCGAATGACGCCGGTCTGGCGAAAGAGCGCTTCAACTGCAACGTCGTTGGCTGCAAGCGCCGCCGTGTGCGAACCTGCCGCCCGGCGTCCGCCCACGGTGCGTCCCGCCTTGACCGCCACGATGGGTTTCGTCCGGCTCACACGGCGGGCGATCCGAGCGAAGCGGCGTGGATTCCCGAACGATTCCAGATACAGAAGAATCACATCCGTGTCGGCGTCCGTCTCCCAATACTGGAGAAGGTCGTTGCCGGAAACGTCGGCCTTGTTGCCGACGCTGATAAACGTCGAGAGACCGAGCCCACGGTCCGCAGCCAACGCCAACACCGCGAGCCCGAGCGCGCCGCTTTGTGACGACATCGCCAGATTGCCGAACCGAGGAAAGATGGGAGAGAACGACGCATTCAAGTGCACGGACGGCTCAGCGTTAAGCAGTCCCATGCAGTTCGGACCGACCATGCGCATGCCGTGGCCTCGCACCCTGTCGCGCACTTGCTGTTGCAAGGCCTGACCTTCGGCGCCGATTTCCGAGAACCCCGCTGTGATCACGAGCACCGCTCGAACTCCTCGCTCCGCGCAATCGTCCACCACGTTCAACACCGCTTCGCGAGGGACCGCAACGATGGCCAAATCGACCTGTACAGGCAGATTGCGTACCGAAGGGTAAGCCGGCATCGAGCCGACGACGGCCGCATGCGGATTGACTGGATAAACCGGTCCTTCAAAGCGGTTGAGAACGATCGCTTCCAGGATCCGTCGCCCGATGCTGGAAGGATCGCGCGACGCGCCGACCACGGCCACGCCGTTAGGTTTGAAAAATGGCCGGATCGACGCGGCGGTATAAAGGCGGTCTCGCATTTCGGCGAATTCAACGCTCGCCGCGGTCGGCGTCACGGAAAAGTCCACTTCGAGGCAGCCGTTGCCGACTTTCTCCGCAACCTGGAAGCCGGACCGGTTGAACACGCTGATCATCCCCCGATTGTCCAGATGCGTTACCGCCCAGAACCGAAGGAAGCCGTTCCGTATCGCGAGCAGAGCCAGTCTTTCCAGCATCTGAGATCCGATGCCTTTTCGCTGAAACCGGTCGTCGACAGCAAAGGCGACTTCCGCGGACTTCTCGTCGCGTGCGATATAGGTTCCTGCTGCGATGATCGACTCTTGACCGCCGGCCGCCCGTGTGACAACCAGCGTGAAGAGGCGTCGGGGATTGGAGGAGTCGCAGAACGTTTCGATCAGATCTGCGGAAGGCGGCGCCAAAGAAAAGAAGCGATGCACGCGCGACTCCAGCGACAGGCGGTCGAAGAACTCCTTCATGAGTTGTGTGTCGCCGGGGTTCGCGGGCCGAACCGTCGCCGTGGATCCATCCCGCAGGATGAGGCGCCCGGACTCCAGCGAGTCCTGATAGGGCGCCGGTATGTATAAAGGATGAATTTGCGACATCACAGAGGCTTAACGAATTCTTTCGGAGCGAGTTGCTTTCCCGTAACGCACGCCCTCATCATCGCGCCGATCGCCTGCGTTCACGACGACAGCGACAAGCAACGTCGCCAGCGCGCCAATAAATAGGCAGAAGATCAATTTACCTGGCATATGAATTCTCCCGCTCTGGCAATGGCAAGTTCGTTGCCGCTGTTCGGCCCGTGATTCTGTTGGATTTAAATTTGGCGGCCGGCGCGTCGCGTGTCAATACGGCAAACGTTGCGGGTCAGCGTCGGAATTTGAAGTCGAATTGGCAGCGTGTTTCGGCCAAACTGGACGCCACCGCCGAAATTTTAGCGGATGCGCGTCGATGTTGGGGACGAGGAGCTCTAGAGGGAGTCGAAAGACGCTCCTCTATGACGCCAATGAGATTTTCTGAGCTCCCGGCGACTGTCCTCCACGGAAGAGATGACGATAACGCAGCCGGTGAATGCGACGCTGCTGAAAGCGACGTGGAATATTTGGAACAAGAGAGCGCCCATGGTGTCGAACGTATTCATGAACTCCGCCCACAGATGGCCTCTCTACGGCGCCCTCGCAGTGTCGGTCGTTGTCGCTGCATACGTGTTCGGATTTCGACGGAACGCGCCGGGCGAACTGTTTGACCGAATGCAAGCCGCTCTCGGAGGCGTCGCCCAAATAGCGGCCATCCGTGATTTCGATGAATCTTCGGAGGCGCAGACGTTCGATCCAAAGGGTGCGCCGATTCGCGTTCAGAAGCGTGTTCGCTGGATCAAGCCGAATCACCTCCGGGTCGATCAGGTTGGCCCGTTTAACACCTACGTCTTGTATTTTGATGGAAGCTCTGGCTGGGAGATTCTTCCCGACGGTAATGTGACGGACCTCAGGGGCGGCGAACTGGAGTTCGCGCGGAAATACCTGGCGAATCTTGTCATTAACCTCTGGTTGGCCGACGAGCTCCCTGGATATTCCATTACGTCGCCAGCCGCGAACGTAATCCGAGTTTCCGTTCAGAACGACCCCAATAAGCAGGTCGACTTGACTCTCGATCCGACATCCTTCCTGCCGATGAAAAGCACATCTATTTCGCTCGGCGACCCTGACCGGCCGATGCCGATAGGACACCAAGTCGACGAATGGACGACTGTGCAAGGGGTGCGCTTTCCAAGGGCGGTCCGGATCATCCGGAATGGACGGGAATTGGGAAGGCTGACGACGCGGCAAATCAACGTCAACACCGGGCTTACCGTAAAGGAACTCTCGGCGCTACCGTCCGATCATAGGCCGGTCCTCGCCATCCCATAGTTTTGTACGTGCTTCACGGCCGCCATGCTCGCAGCCGATTCCCACCGCGAAGAAAGACCGCATTCTTCATCAGCGACAGACTGTCGTGCCCTTCAAGGCACACTCTCTCTCCACATTTGAGCCCGCAGCGACGAGATACACCGTCCGTGTATCCTCGCGCACGTGAATGTACGCCCATCCGTTATCGAGTTCAGCGTCATAGAAATCGCTTCGGCTTCGGTCGGGAAAGATCGGCGCGCCTCGCTGCAGCGCCCGTTCAAGTTCGAAAACAGATCCTGCAACTCTTCGGTTTAGCGGCACGACATCATAATTTTCGGCTTTGAGCGAAATCGCGTTGAGTTCAACAGTCGAAGGAGAATTCATTGTATTGCCTCTCACTCATGGTCGATCGACGCGTGTCGAGATCGACAAGCGGGACGATGCAAGATGAAGGCCAATCCAAAAGCCTTTTGAATTCAAGCCATGCGGACAAAGTTCAACATTGCGACGTCGCCAGGATTCGCGAAATCGCGGCGAGATCTCGAACAGTTGAGGTTCCGTGTCGAAGACTACGACGGCATCGGCTACATCAAGCATGTCGTCCAGGAGACCCGCCAGGCATTCATCGATTCAGAGGGTCAGAACGCAAGCCGCGTGGCGCTGCGCGACAAGACGCGCTACTGAACGCTATTCGCGATGGATTACTTCGGATATGCCGGACGCCGGCCGGAAAGCTGTGAGGCTTTGGTCACACTTTGGTCACACTTTGGTCACAACGCGTTTGTAACAGATTATGCAGGTTTTCTAAAGCTATGCGGTGGGACGGAGGACCTCGATTTCGCTGAATCTCGAAAATTGGGCGTTGTCGTATGTGCAGACCTTACGGATGTCGTTCACAGTCATGGTTGCGACGATGATGAGGTCGAAGATGTCCTGACGCGTCGTTTCGTACTTTCCAAGCAGACGAAGCACGGCGTCTCCGATCTCAGGGCCGGGGTGTAGCTTGCGGATTTTCGGATCTTCAAAGTAATGCGACCGCACTGAAGACTGATACGGGGCTCAGATAGCCAGTGTCGAGTGTCGGCGCCTCGGGTTGTAGAAGCGCTCGATATAGTCGAACACATCGGCCTTGGCATCGTCTCTGGTGCGCTAGAACTTGCGGACGGTGCGTTCGGTCTTGAGCGATGAGAAGAAGCTCTCCATCGCCGCGTCGTCCCAGACATTGCAGGACCGGCTCAAGGTGAGTTCGAGTTTCTCCGAGGCCGGCCCATTCGTGCGTGCGATCGCAAAGGCGATCTCATCGACCTCGTTTATCACCCTCCCGTAGCTAGACTCGTTGATCGCATCCCTGGAGGGGACGAAACGGTAAACGCGAGCCGACGTGCTGTATCGTCAAACCATGGGCAGATTTGGTCACCGCTTGCCGCCACAAATGAGCCGTCGACCCCAAGACGTTCGTATCTGGAAGGACCAGGTCCTCAGAGGTACTCATAGATTTCCCTGCGCGTAATCTGGCCCTTCACCCCCAACGGCCAACTGCCGTACTCGATGTCCGCTTTGCCTGTTTCCTCTTTGACGGCCCGCTCCTTCAAAAACTCCAAAAGCTCCTTGACGAGCTTCACGTCCTCCGGCCTCAGGCCAGTCAGGTCAATTTTGTTCCACACGTTTTTCCTCCAGAATCTGTCAATGCCGGCGCGGCAGCCACGGCAGCCAGCGGGGGATTCGAACCCCATGAGCGTGTGGTGGATCACCTGCTGGTCGTTATTCCGCCGTTCGGGACAATAGGGACTCGACCGATCCGCACCTCTTGCATGGCGAGGGACCGAAGCCACCGGGACGGTTCGAATTAAAAAAGAGCGTCTGTCGGTCGGCGATGTAAGGCTGCGCCTCGCCGAACGCGCTGTTGATTGGGGCGCCCAAGTTCAGCGGAGGAGACCAAGGATCACTCACAGCTTCACGAGTCGACACCCACAAGTCTGCGCCGAGAGAACCGGGTCGATCTGAAAAGAAGAATATTTCCAGTCCATCAAAGCGAACCGAGGAGCGTTGCTCGCTCGCCAGACTGCTGAGTTCGAGAACGCGCGTCGCGGCGCCAAACAATCCATTGGACGCCAACTGGCTCACGTAGATGTCGGCCGTACCAACAGGGCCGGGCCCAGGCCTGCGGCTATTAAAGAAGAGAAGCGGCCCGCCGTTTTCGTCGTTTTCGAAGAAGCTTGGTCCGGCATCTTCGAAAGGCGAATTGACGCCAGCGCCCAGATTGAATGGCGGTTGCCAGCGGAAGTCATCGTGGGTATATGCACGCGCCACGCAGCCCAGACGTCTATATTGCCGAAGCCTCCAGGACGGTTGCTGGCAAAGAACAGCAAATGTTCGTCGCGGGACAGCGCAGGAACGAGTTCCTCGGCCGGAGTATTGACGACGACGCCGAGGTTCGTCGGTGGTCCCCACGGGCTGTCCTCCGTCGGCCGCTGCGAAAGCCAGATGTCTGCGCCTCCAAAGCCTCCCGGGCGATTAGAAGCGAAGTAGAGACTGAGGCCGTCTTTGGAGATCGCGGCGCCGAAGTCATCGCTGGAGCTGTTGACTACCAAACCAAGGTTCGTTGGCGCAGCCCAAGCCGAGAACTGAGGCGGCGCTGCACCCGACTAAGATGTGACAGGGCGACAAGAACCAGGCTCAATGCTGCACAAGAGGGAGACCTGCCTGCGCGGATAGCAGCGCTGTATCATCATCGCCGCGAACGCCGCGACCGGACGAATTGACATCATTTTGATGGAGGAGTAACTTCGATGTATGGTCAAGACGCAGATCCAATTGCCCAATGATCTTTACCGCGAGTTGAAGAGGCTGGCGGATGCGAAAGAGTGGTCTCTGGCGGAAACGTTGCGGCGCGCCGCCGAGCAGTTCCTGGCCCGGCATCCCGCCTCTCCGGTAACATCCGAATGGAAGCCGCCCGTCTCTTCGAAGGTGGGGTGGCGGGGCTTGAGTCATCGGCAGGTTCACGAGGCTGCGCTCGACGACATGGAACGGCGTCTGCGCAAGGTGAGACGCCGATGACGTCGCTGGATGCCAATCTCTTGCTTTACTGCTACAGCCAAGCCAGTCCGTTCCACGAAAAATCCAAAAACTTTGTGGCGAGTATGACGCCTCATACGGACGTCGCGGTGTCGGAGTTTGTTCTCGTGGAGTTTTACACCCTCCTTCGGAATCCTGCCGTGCTCGCTAAGCCTCTTGGCGCCGCTGAAGCCGTCGAGGTTGTGCAGGCCTATCGCCGTCATCCGCACTGGATGCTGTTGGGTTTCGACCCGGATAGCGTGGGACTCCACGATGCGCTATGGCCCCTCGTTTCGCAGAAATCTTTTGCGCGGCGGCGCATCTATGACGCACGTCTGGCGCTCTCCCTTCTGCGGCAGGGCGTGACCGCGTTCGCAACCGCCAATGTCAAAGACTTCGAAGAGTTTGGCTTCAACCGCGTCTGGAATCCGCTGGAATAGGATTTAAAAAGACAGGCAATCTCCTGGACCATTCGCTGGCGCTGTACGGCAGCGGCATGCGCGACGGCAACCAAGCACGGACCATTTCGCGATCCGTCGTAAAATAGTCCGAACCATTTTACGATCTGTCGTAAAATGGCCCTGTTGGCAAACACGACCATAACGACCATTCGTCCCCGCCTCTACGACTCCCTCCTCAGGCAGCACTTCTCGGCGAACCGCCAGATGGCCTTCGTCAGCGGTCCGCGGCAAGTCGGGAAAACCACGACGTGCAGGTTTGAGGGCGCCGCTTACTTCAACTGGGATAACTCGGATGACCGCCGCGTCGTGTTGCGCGGGCCCGCCGCCGTGGCGGACCGCTTGGGGCTCGATCAACTGCGCGTCCAGCCGCCAATGGCCGTGTTCGACGAACTCCATAAATATGCGAAGTGGAGGCCCTTTCTGAAAGGATTCTTCGATGTTTACGGGGGGCGCGTGCGACTGATCGTCACCGGCAGTTCCCGGCTCGATGTGTATCGCCGGGGGGGCGATAGTCTGATGGGGAGGTACTTTTTGTATCGGATGCATCCCTTCAGCGTCGCAGAATGCCTGCGCGTGACTGCGCCGTCGGGGCCAATTCAGGGGCCGGCTCTGCTCCCCGATCCGGAATGGGACGCTCTGTGGCAACACGGCGGTTTTCCGGAACCCTTTTTACGCCGTGAGTCCACGTTCACCGTTCGGTGGCGCGGACTGCGCCATGATCAGCTCATGAGAGAAGATGTACGCGATATGGCTCAAGTGCAGGACCTCGGATCGCTGGAACATTTGAGCCTGCTGCTCGCCGAGCGCTCGGCGCAACAACTGATCTTTTCCGGCCTGGCGCAGGAAGTGGGCGTCGCTAACGATACAGTACGTCGCTGGATCGACTTGCTGGAGCGACTGCACTTCGGGTTTCGGGTGCGTCCATGGTTTACCAACGTGACTAAAGCGCTGCGCAAAGAGCCGAAATGGTTCCTGCGCGACTGGTCCGGCATCGACGATGCAGGCGCGCGCGCCGAGACGTTCGTTGGATGCCATCTGCTCAAGGCCGTCGAAGGCTGGACAGACATGGGCTTTGGACGCTTTGAACTGCGCTACCTGCGAGACAAGTCGAAACGCGAAGTGGATTTCCTTATTGTGCGCGACCGTAAACCCTGGGTGCTCGTCGAAGTCAAAACGAACCAGACGGGGCTGTCGGACTCGTTGCGATATTTTCACTCTGCAACGCGGGCCGGCCATGCATTTCAAGTCGTGATGAACATGCCGTATGTCGAGGTTGATTGCTTCAGCCGCCCCGATCCGGCGATCGTGCCGGCGAGAACGCTCTTGAGTCAATTGCTGTAGCGCGCGCCTCGGTCACATAAGCGCCCCGCCCGCGCCTCCACGAGTCATCCAAGGCGATGTTTTCCCGCCCGAAGCGCGTCGGGCGCTCGCGATTGACGGACGAATTGAATTCGAACCCTGGATCCCATTGGGTTGGCGCCGATCTGCTGAGCAGCGCGAACCTTTATCAAAGCCAGCCCTTCGCGCGAGCAATGCGTGCGGCCTCGATGCGGTTCTGAGCGCCGAGCTTGTTGATGGCTTCGGAGAGATAGTTCCGGACTGTACCTTCCGAGAGGCCGAGCTTTTCGGCGGCGTTACCGGTGGAGAGGCCGTCTGCAGCCAGGCGCAAAACCTGTCGTTCGCGTTCGGTGAGAGGGTCCGGTTCGCTCCATGCCTCGGCCGCGAGGTTGGGATCAATGACCTTCAGGCCCCGATGAACACGGCGGACCGCCTCCGCCAGTTCCCTGGCGGGAGCATCCTTAAGTAAGTACCCGCGAGCGCCTGCCTCCAGCGCACGGCGTAAATATCCACTCCTGGCGAATGTCGTGAGGATGATGACCGCCGTGTGCGCCGCGCGCCGCTGCAATTCGCCGGCGAGTTCGAGCCCTGTCATCTCCGGCATTTCGATATCCGTCACCAACACGTCCGGGCGCTGCGCCAGAACGATGCGCAGCGCATCCTTTCCATCCTGCGCCTGAGCAATGACGGATATATCTCCCTCGGCTTCGAGAAGCGCACGACGCGGATCGGCGTCCCGGTCATTGTGGCGCCAGCGGGATTGTAATCGTCAGAAGCGTCCCCTGGCCGATCTCCTTCCTTAACGCTCCACCCAATGCTTCGACGCGCTCACGCATTCCAAGCAGTCCGTTGCCTTCGACATTCTTTGCTCCCCGGCCGTCATCCTCCACCTCGAGCCGGCAAACCCCGTTCGTCGCCAGCAAACGCAGACGGCAACGCCGCGCCTGCGAATGGCGAACGACATTCAGTACGGCCTCGCGCAGCGCGAGAGCCAGCACATTTTCCAATGGTGGAGATACGGAAACTTCGCCCCAGTCGGTCTCGACGTCGATGCCGGCTGTATCCAGCATGTCCATGGCCAGCCGGAGTTCGGAGCCCAGATCTTCCGAACGATATCCGCCGATAGCGATGCGGACTTCCGCCAGCGCCTGCCGCGAAACGTTTTCGACATCTCGTATTTCCTTCGCAGCGCGAGCCGGGTCGGACTCGACGAGTCTGGAAGCAAGTTCCGATTTCAAAACAATCAGAGAGAGCGTGTGGCCCAGCACGTCATGCAGGTCCCGGGCGATCCGTTCCCGCTCCGCGACTTTTGCCAGATGCTTGATCTCTTCGTCTGCCTTGCGCAGCCGCATTTGAGTCCGGGCGTTTTGACCGAAATAGATGTTACCGAGACCGATAACCCCGGTAATCAGCAACAGCGAGATTTCGGCGTGAGGAGGAAAAGCGAGCAACTCCATTTCAATGGCCGTGAGCGCCACCAGAATGCTCAGTGAGACAACACCGGGAACGAAACTGGCAGCGAACCCGATGAACGCGGCTGCATAGATGACGAAGGTTGTGGCGCCGGAATTAAACGGAAGGCACGCGAAGCCGAGCAACGCCATGCCGGCAATGTAATAACTCTGGCGCCGGCCTCGGGCTCTGAACGCACTGAAATACAGATAGAGAAACACGAGGATCGCGAGCCCGGTTCCCAGCCAGACGGGCCATCGGGCTTGATTTGCGATCGGCGCCAGGATGACGAAAACGAGATACGCCAGCCATCCATACTTCATCCACCCGTGATCGGGAACACATTCCATCGAGTTCATGACCGGGCCAATTTTACTCCTTCCATCGGCTTGCCGGGGCGCGCCGGCCGCAGAGCATTTGCGAGGACGTAGATCACGATCAGGAGGATGAACAGCATCATGACCACGCCATGCGTCATCCCAAACACCGGCGAACCAAAGCCGCCGGTCAGGGCGCCTAAAGGCTTGATGCGAAGGAATGCCTCGGTTACCGCGCCGCCGAAGAGATTGTAGGCGCTGAGCAGCATCGCGATGAGGTGCACGTAGCGCCAGCCTCGCGGTTTGAACCGGACCGCCAGATAACCCGCCGCCAGGACGGCCAATCCTGCGATCGCGAGCCAGTGCGCGAAGATGAATTGCTGTGAGCGGTAGATGCCGAGCGACGTCAGGCATGCCGCCGCGTACGAGAAGGAAAATACCCGCCCCCACCGCCGATGCGACCGGCCGCCCTTGGAGGCAAACATAACTGGAAAGAATGCTGCAATCGCGAGCAGACACGATGCAGCGTGCGGCCAGCCTAATAACGAAAGGTTCAGATTCAGGTAACGATCCATGATGCCGGCCGTTTCGAGCGTGCGGATTCGTTCCGCGGCGTCTTTACCGAGCGAGGAATCGGGATCGGCGTGGATTGCCGATTGAAAGGCGCTTCGAGCCTTTTCGATTTCCGAAACGTTGATGTAGGCGACGCCGAGCGCGTGGAATGTTCGCGCGCGTTCGTTTGCCGGCAGGTCTCCGAACTGCTCGTGTCGGGTCGCTTTCTCCAGGTCCTCGCGAGCGACAGGCGCCCTACCCATATACGGGGGCCACGCCGCATAGGTCGCGCCGCGGATCAAACGAAGGTCCAGGCGATCGGGCGCCAGGCCGACGGCCTGATCCATGTCGGCCGCTCCAGCGGAAAACAGCGGCGTTCCTGAGCTTCCTTTGCCCATGGCAATCGCGCCCAGCGCTACTCGCGCTTCACCGCGGTGGATCAATGCCTGAACGTTGCCTCCGTCCCGCTCGAGCACCGCAGTGAACGCGGCTTCCGCGCGCCGATATGCGGCGTCATCGGATTTTTCAACCTTCGCCCGTTCAAGCTCCCTCATGCCAGTGTCGAGCATGTAGGTTGGCGGGTTCTGAGCGAGGATGGATATTGCGGTGCAGCCGATCAAGAAAATCAGCAGCGTCACACGGTAGCGTGTGGAACGCCTATCGTTCATTTCTGCGTCCTCCTTTTCGAGTCATTCTCAGGAGTACGCCGGACAAGCGGTAGTGCCGAACGTCATCTTTTCGGCATGACATATGTCATGCCGGCCGCTCCAAGGCAAAACGCCCAAGAATCAACGTGGAACCGATGGCGAGAGTCATAACGAGACATCCGTATGGCTGAGAGCTGTGTTGCGGATGAGTCGCGAAAATGCGGATCTAATGGTCGCGATTCTTCAGGAAAACGTCGACCTCGCCCGAATAATTACGGCGTCGATTCGAACGGCGAAGTCGCGGGCGCAAGCTCAAAACTGACAATTGAACAGTGAACGTTGAACAACGAACATTTCTTCTAAGAAATTGCCAATGTTCAATGTTCAATGTTCAATTGACGAAAGCGGAGAGGGGGGGATTCGAACCCCCGGCACGGGTTTTGCCCGTGCAACTGCTTAGCAGGCAGCCCTGTTCGGCCACTCCAGCACCTCTCCGGGCCGTCAACGACGTTTTAATTATAGAGTAAACGTTGATGACGCCATCAAAACGATTTATTTGACCGAGTGTTCCGGACGCTGTTAATCTTTCAACCACTATGCAGTCACTGAACGCCGCGTACAGTCTGCGTTCCGGCTTCATTACGAGTCTACTTCTCGTCCTATCGGTATCGGCGTTCGGGTGACGCTGGGCGAATCGGGATTCGAAAGGCCGTCACCCGAATCGACAGCGGGTGACGGCCTTTTGTTGTTTTTGGCGGAGGCTTGGCGGAGGCTTAATGGATACAACACCACTTCAGACGCTCCGGATTCTGGTCGAAAACCGGCACGGGGCGCTGCTTAAAATCGTCGGCGTCTTTACCACGCGGGCTTACAACATCGACAGCCTGCATGTCGCGCCCGACCGCGGCGAGGAATTGAGTCAGATGACCGTGACGCTGCGATGCGATGCACGGCAGTGCGAACTGTTGCGAAAGCAATTGATGAAGATCGTGGACGTCGTCGACGTGCAGCACGAAATGCAGGAAGAATTCATTCAGACCGAAAATGAGGGAGGTTTCAACAATGGCGACCGTATATTACGAGCAACACGCTGACCGAGCCCGGCTTCGAGGCAAACAGGTCGCAATCATCGGCTATGGAAGCCAGGGCCACGCGCACGCCCTGAATTTGCGGGACAGCGGAGTCAAGGTCGTCGTCGCCTGCTATCCGGGCAGCCCTTCCGCCGAGCGAGCCCGCGCGGAAGATCTGAAAGTCACTTCGATTCCGGAAGCGATTCAAACTTCCGACGTCTTCATGATTCTGATTCCCGACGAGCGCCAAAAAAAGGTCTACCAGGAATCCATTCTCCCGAATCTCCGCGCCGGCCAAACCATGATGTTCGCCCACGGATTCAACATTCATTTCGGCCAGATCCAGCCTCCGCCCGACATCGACGTATCGATGATCGCGCCCAAAGCTCCCGGACACCGTCTGCGCGAGCTGTTCACGGAAGACGTCGGCGTTCCGGCTTTGCTGGCCGTTCACCAGGACAGTTCCGGTTCGGCGAAAGAAAATGCTTTGGCCTACGCGCTCGCTCTAGGCTGTCTGAAGGCCGGCGTCATCGAAACGACGTTTAAGGAAGAAGCCGAAAGCGATCTTTTCGGCGAACAGACAGTGCTCTGCGGCGGCGTGTCGGCGCTCGTGAAGGCGGGCTTTGAGACGTTGGTCGAAGCCGGCTACCAGCCGGAGATCGCCTACTTCGAATGTCTGCATGAGCTGAAACTGATCGTCGATCTCTTCTATCAAGGCGGCCTCGGCTACATGCGCTATTCCGTCAGCGACACGGCCGAATACGGCGATTATTCCCGCGGCCCCCGCGTGATCGACGCGCGCGTACGCGAGACCATGAAGCAGATTCTCGCGGAAATCCAGAGCGGCAAGTTCGCCAAAGAATGGATCGCCGAAAACGAAAATGGCCGGCCCAACTTCAACGCGCAGCGTGAGAAGGAAGCCGCGCATCCGATCGAGGCCGTCGGCAAGAACCTGCGCGACATGATGTCGTTCCTGCGGCCCTCAACCCGCAAGATGGCCGGAGTCCGATAATGCCCCGAACGATGTCCGGCGCGGACATGATCGTTCAGGTTCTCGCCGATGAGGGAGTCGACGCCGTTTTTGGATACAGCGGCGGCGCCATCCTTCCAACCTACGACGCCGTCTTTCGATACAACGAAGACTGCAAGGCATCCGGCGGGCGCGAAATCCAGCTCATCGTGCCCGCCAGCGAGCAGGGCGCCGGATTCATGGCCGCCGGCTACGCGCGAGCAAGCGGCAAGGTTGGGGTGTTCATGGTGACGTCCGGGCCCGGCGCCACGAATTGCGTCACGCCCGTTCGCGACTGCATGGCGGATTCGGTTCCCGTCGTGCTGATAACGGGACAAGTCCCACGCGCCGCGCTCGGCTCGGACGCGTTTCAGGAAGCGCCCGTGTTCAACCTCATGAGCATGTGCGCCAAGCACGCTTTCCTCGTCACGAAACCCGAAGAGCTGGAAGGCACGATGCGCGCCGCTTTCGAGATTGCGCGCTCCGGCCGGCCGGGTCCTGTCGTAGTTGACGTTCCCAAAGACGTCCAGAACTGGTTGGGCGTCTATCACGGCAATAACCGTTTGAAGCTCGTCGGCTATGAACGGCGAACGCGCGCGATTCGCGAGTCCCGCATCGCGCCTGAACACGCTCAGGCATTCTTCGATTCGCTCGCCGCGTCGGAACGGCCGCTGATCTACGCCGGCGGCGGAGTGATCAGCTCCGGCGCTGCGCCCGAGCTGCGGCAATTCGCTTCGCGTTTCGGCATTCCCGTCGTGACGACGCTGATGGGAATTGGGGCGATGGACACATCGGATCCGCTGTCCTTCCACATGCTGGGCATGCATGGCGCCGCATACGCCAACTACGCCGTCGAGGACTGCGACTTTCTGATCGCCATTGCATCCCGGTTCGACGATCGCGTGGCCGGCAAACCCACGCAGTTCGCTCCCAAATCGCGATTCATTGCGCACATCGATATCGACCCGGCTGAACATGGAAAGGTCAAGCCCTCAACGTGGTCGCATGCCGGCGATGCGAAACTCACCTTGCTCGATCTCATCGAGGCCGGCGCCGGGTTCAATAAGGATTTCTCGGCGTGGCGCGACTACCTCGGAATCCTCCGCCGCGATCACGCCCACAATTACGACCGCAAGAATCCACTGATCCAGCCGCAATACGTGTTGGAATGTTTGAATGACATCGTCCGCGGCGAAGCCATCGTGACCACCGGCGTCGGCCAGCATCAGATGTGGGCCGCGCAGTATCTGGCGTTCAAACACGCCCGCTCGTGGCTTACCTCGGGCTCGATGGGCACCATGGGCTTCGGCTTGCCCGCAGCGATTGGCGCGCAATTCGCCTGTCCCGGCCGGCTCGTCATCAATATCGACGGCGACGGCAGCATCCGCATGAATTTTGGAGAGCTGGAAACCGTCACGACTTATGGACTGCCGATCAAGGTGCTCGTCCTGAACAACAACGGCGACGGCATGGTGCGGCAATGGCAGCGGCTCTACTTCGCGGAGCGGTTCTGCGCTACAGACAAATCGCTGCACAAGAAAGATTTCATCAAAGCGGCGGAAGCGGACGGATTCGAGTTCGCTGTCCGCGTTTCTGAAAGATCGGAACTGCCGCGCGTGCTGAAGATGTTCGTCGAATTCGAGGGACCGGCGTTTTTGGAAGTTGCGATCGATCCCAATGCTTGCGTGTTTCCGATGGTCGGCCCGGGGTTGGGTTACAAAGAAATGATCACGGGCGAATTCATTCCTTCGCGGCAGGCTGTTGAGGCCGCGGAAACCGGCGGGAAGACGGACTTGTTTTGAGGGAAGCGATAACATCATTCGCTCAGACGGAGAGTACGTCGTTAAATGTCGGATGGCATGTTGTCGAATGTCAAATGTAGTTTACCCACTGACCTACTGACCAAATCGCACTCTATTGAGTCAGTAGGTCCCTTAGCCAAGTACATTGGACATCGCACAACAGCCAACTGACATTTCACAACCTCGAGGGGCAATTCGCAGTACCAGCAGCATCGAGAGGAATAACCTATGGACGATAAAGTCATCATATTCGATACGACGCTTCGCGACGGCGAGCAGGCGCCGGGCTTCAGCGTGACGATCGATGAAAAGCTTCGGATGGCGCGCCAGCTCGAAAATCTCCAGGTCGACATCATCGAAGCAGGATTTCCAATCGCCTCGGAGGGAGACTTCGAAGCGGTCCGCCGCGTATCCGCCGAAGTCAAGAACACAAAAGTAGCGGGACTGGCGCGGGCCGTGCGCGCCGATATCGAGCGGTGCGCGCGGGCCCTCGAACGCGCCGCCCGGCCCCGCATCCATACCTTCCTGGCAACCAGCGACATCCATCTCAAATACAAATTCAACAAGTCCCGGGCGGAGGCGCTCGACATGGCCGTGCGCGGCGTCGCATACGCGCGCAGCCTGTGCGACGACGTCGAGTTCTCTGCCGAAGACGCCGGACGCACCGATCCCGATTACCTGTGCCAGGTCCTGGAATCCGTGATTGAAGCCGGCGCCAACGTCGTGAATATTCCCGACACTGTGGGTTATTGCACGCCTGAAGAATTTGGATCTCTGATCCGGACGATCAAACAGCGCGTCCGCAACATCGACCGCGCCGTTATCAGCATTCACTGCCACGACGATCTCGGCCTGGCCGTCGCGAATTCTCTGGCCGGAATTCAGAACGGCGCCCGGCAGGTCGAATGCACCATTAACGGCATCGGCGAGCGCGCCGGCAACGCGGCTCTCGAAGAGATCGTCATGGCGCTGTCGGTGCGGCAGGATTTCTTCAAAGTTTCAACGGCAATCAACGCCCGCGAGCTGTACCCGTCAAGCCGGCTGCTGACAGCGGTGACGTCCATGCCGGTGCAGGCCAACAAGGCGATCGTGGGAGATAACGCATTCGCGCACGAGGCGGGAATTCATCAGGACGGCATGCTCAAGAACAAAGCCACGTATGAAATCATGACGCCGGAGTCGGTCGGCGTGCCCGCCAGCCTGATCGTCCTCGGCAAACACTCCGGCCGGCATGCGCTGGGCGCGCGCTGCCGCATCCTCGGGTTGAACGTGACGCAAGAGGAACTCGACTGCGCCTACGGTCTGATGACGGCTCTCGCGGATAAGAAGAAGAAAATCGAAGACGCGGATGTCATCGAAATCGTCGAGACAGCCCGGCGCAAGGTGTCGTTAACTGCGGCGGGTTCTGCATGAGCATGACGATTGCGTTTTTGCCCGGCGACGGCGTTGGCCCCGAGGTCTTGGGCGAAGCGCGCCGCGTTCTCGAAACGGCCGCCCGCGTCTTCAAGCTCCAATTCCAAATCACCGAAGGCGACATCGGCGGCGTCGCGATTGCAAAACACGGCGCGCCTTTGCCGCCGGCGACCGCCGAGCTTTGCCGGCAATCGAAGGCGGTCCTGCTGGGCGCCGTCGGCGACCGCAAATATGACGGCTTGCCCGCGTCCCAGAAGCCGGAGCGCGGCCTGCTCGATATCCGCGCGCTGCTTGGCAATTACGCCAATCTCCGGCCGGTGCGCGTCTTCGATCCGCTGACGGACGCCTCCACCCTCCGGCCCGAGACGGTTCGCGGCGTGGATCTTGTCTTTGTGCGCGAGCTGCTCGGCGGCATTTACTTTGGAAAGCCGCGCTCGCGCGACAAGGAGCGCGCCGTCGACACCGAGGTCTACACGGCCGACGAAGTCCGGCGCGTGGCGCGCATCGCGTTCACCCTGGCGCGCAAGCGGCGCAAGCGCGTAACGTCCGTGGATAAAGCCAACGTGCTGGAAACGTCGATTCTCTGGCGGCAAACGGTCGAAGAAACGGCGCGCGACTTCCCCGACGTCGCGCTCGAGCACCTGTACGTCGACAATTGCGCGATGCAGCTCATGCTCAAGCCGGCGCATTTTGACGTCATCCTGACCAACAACATGTTTGGAGACATCTTGAGCGACGAAGCCGCCGTGCTCGCTGGAAGCCTGGGCATGCTGCCGTCGGCGTCCATCGGCGGCGCCGTCGGCCTGTACGAGCCGGTCCACGGTTCGGCCCCGGACATTGCCGGAACCGGTCAGGCCAATCCCATCGGCGCCATCGCTTCGGCCGCGATGATGCTGGAATATTCGTTCCAGATGTCCGAAGCCGCGCAGCGCGTGTACGACGCGATCGAGAAGGCGCTCGAAAATGGGTATCGCACGCGGGACATTGCGGCGAAACTGGACCCCCTGCCGCCTTCGGCGGCTCTCCCCCTCGAAGGGGGAGAAAAGCCTCCTCCTCCCCCTTCGAGGGGGAGAGCCGCCGAAGGCGGCAGGGGGTCAAACGCCCAAACCCTTCTCGACACGCGCCAGATGGGCGAAATAATTTGCAAGTACATTGAAACCCCCGATGCAGCCTAAAACGATTTACGACAAGATCTGGGAATCCCACATCGTCGTTCCCGAAACCGATGCGCCGGCGATTCTCTTCATCGATCTGCATCTCATTCATGAGGTGACGTCGCCGCAGGCTTTCGACGAGCTAAAACGGCGGGGACTCGCCGTGCGGCGGCCCGACCTGACTCTGGCGACCGCGGATCACGCGATTCCGACGACCACTCGCGTGCTCCGCGCCGATGACGACCGCGAGGCGTTCGATCAAGTCACGCGCCTGGAATCCAACTGCAGTGAATTCGGAATCCAGCTCTACGGGCTGGGAAGCCCCCAACAAGGCATTGTTCATGTGATTGGGCCGGAGCTCGGCGCCACGCAACCGGGCAAGACGATCGTTTGCGGCGACAGCCACACGTCCACGCACGGCGCATTCGGCGCGCTGGCATTCGGCATCGGCACAACCGAAGTCGGACATGTCCTGGCCAGTCAATGCCTGCTTCAACGGAAGGCCAAGAACTTCGAGATTCGCGTCGACGGACAGTTGAAGAACGGCGTGACCGCGAAAGACATCATCCTGCATGTCATCGGGCAGATCGGCATCGGCGGCGGAACGGGACATGTGTTCGAATACACGGGTTCTGCAGTGCGCAGCCTGAACATGGACGGACGCATGACGCTTTGCAACATGTCCATCGAAGGCGGCGCGCGCGCGGGGCTTGTGGCGCCGGACGATACGACGTTCGAGTATCTCGCCGGCCGTCCTTACGCGCCGCAGGGCGCGGCGTGGGACCAGGCGCTGTCACGATGGCGCGCCTTAAAATCCGATCCCGACGCCTCTTACGACCGCAGGATCTCCATCGACGCCTCTAGCATCGAGCCGATGATCACGTTTGGCACGAATCCCGGCATGAGCATTCCCATCACGGGCGTCATCCCCGAAGCGCGGAACGAAGAACTCCGGCGGGCGCTCGATTACATGGCGCTGCGGCCGGGTCAGCCTTTGCTCGGCCATCCGATTGACGTGGTCTTCATCGGAAGCTGCACGAATTCGCGGCTCTCGGATCTCCGCGCCGCGGCGGAGGTCCTGAAGGGACGCAAAGTCGCGCCGAACGTACGGGCCGTCGTCGTACCGGGTTCGCAGCAGATCAAGAAGCTTGCTGAAGACGAAGGTCTGGACCGCATCTTCAAGGAGGCCGGCGCGGAGTGGCGCGAGTCCGGATGCAGCATGTGCATCGCGATGAACGCGGATAAGCTCGGACCGGGTCAGTACTCGATCAGCACGAGCAACCGGAATTTCGAAGGACGTCAGGGGCCAGGCGGCCGAACGCTGCTGGCGTCGCCGCTCACTGCCGCAGCTTCGGCGGTCGCCGGGCGCGTCGCAGACTCTCGCAGGATGGTGAATCCGTGAACAAGCTCGTGCGCGTGACGTCGCGGGTTGCCTGTTTCCCCGCGGAAAACATCAACACCGATCAGATCATTCCCGCCCGTTTCCTGAAGGCCGTCGACAAGGCCGGGTTCGGCAATCATCTTTTCGCCGACCTGCGGCCGCCGGAGATCTTCGGATTGCCCGACGCGCGGCAACGAGAGATTCTGATCGCCGGACGCAATTTCGGCTGCGGCAGCTCCCGCGAACACGCGGTGTGGGCCATTCGCGATTTCGGATTTCGCGTCGTGATCGCCCCGTCGTTCGCGGATATCTTCAAAGAGAATTCCCTCAAGAACGGCATGCTGGCGGTCGAGCTGGAATCCGCGATGCACGCGGATCTCGTCAATGCGCATTCCAAGTCGCCTCAAGCGGAAATGACCGTCGATCTTGAACAGCAGCGCATCGCGTTCGCCGGCGTGGACGCGCGGTTCACAATCAATAGCTTCTCCCGCACCTGCCTTCTGGAAGGCCTCGACGAACTCGGCTACATCCTGCGCCATGCGGCGCAGATTGAAGCGTTCGAAGGAATTTGGGGACAGAGACCAAATTCCCGCGCTTGACAGACACGCCGGACTTCACCGCAATCTCACGCGCAGGAAATTGGTCTCTGTCCCCAAATTCCCCAAAACGGCACTGATCATGCATCGCCTAAGGAATGTTGCGGGCTGGGACTTTTCCCGTCTGGGCGACAGTGTGTCTGTTGGCGGCGGGCTGCGACCGGCTGGGGTTCCGTTCCCGGGCCGGTGGAGATGGTCCGGCGCAGAAGCAGCCTGAATCTATTGAGGTTTCCGCAAGTGCTGCGATTGCGCAGACAGTTCCGGAAAGGCTGCGCGCGACGGGCAGCATCGCAGCCGTCCGGTCGGCGAATGTGGCGCCCGAGGTCAACGGACGGATCGTCGAGACCTATGTGGAACCGGGCGACATGGTGCAATCGGGAACGCCTCTGGTCCGCATTCAGTCCGACGACGCCGAGCAGCGGCTCGCCCAGGAGCAGGCCGCTTACAACGAAGCGGTCGCCAACGAGCGTTTCGCGATGGCGGAGGCGGAACGATACCGCAACCTTCTTAAGACCGGCGATGTCTCCCGCAGCGAATACGAACGCTTTAAGGCCCAGGCCGAAGCTGCGGGCGCGGCGGTCGCAACCGCCCGCGCAGCCGTCGCGATTGCCCAGCGGGAGTTGAGGAACGCCGTCGTACGATCGCCGTTTGCCGGCTACGTCGCGGCGCGCAGCGTGACCGCCGGCGAGTTCGTCAGTACGACGACTCCGGTCGCCGCCATCGTGCAATTGCAGCCGGTCAAAGCGCAGATTCAGATTCCGGCCTTTGAAGCAGCGCGCCTCCGGCAAGGTCTGAGCCTGACGCTCGGCACGCCCTCGTTTCCCGGCGAACAATTTCGCGGAACAATCACGGCTCTCAACCCCAATGTGAATCCTGAATCACGCGCGATCGTCGTCGAGTCGGAGCTGCCCAATCCGCAATTCCGGCTTCGGCCGGGCATGTTCGTCGAGGCGCAGATTCTGCTCGACGAACAGCGCCGCGTGGTGTTCGTTCCGGAAGAAGCAGTCGTCTACGATCCGGATCTCGATGCATCCCGCGTGTTCGTGGTTGAGGACGGCGCGGCGCGCGTGCGGGTCGTGGAAGTCGACCGGCGTCCCGGCGCGGCAAGGCCGGGCTTCGTGGAAGTCACGTCGGGATTGGTGGGCGGTGAAATGGTCATTCGCAGCAATCTGGATGAGCTGTACGACGGCGCCCGCGTCAGGCGCTCTCATCTGTAGGCGCGGTCTATGAAAGTGTGAACGAATGCTGATTAGCGAGTTCTGACCCCCTGCCGCCTTCGGCGGCTCTCCCCCTCAAAGGGGGAGTAAACGCTTCCCAAGCAAGGCGGCAGGGGGTCAGAAGGCGTCGTGCCA
>Ga0073934_10001468_pt1 | contig 56029 bp, 62 predicted proteins | sample LarsenN4metaG_FD_76834 | JGI IMG/M metagenome (GOLD analysis project Ga0073934, IMG submission 76834) | Hot spring sediment bacterial and archeal communities from British Columbia, Canada, to study Microbial Dark Matter (Phase II) - Larsen... ...
CCGTCGACCATGAATGTCCCAATCAGGGTGGACTGCTTCGCCCGCTTCGGGAATCCTCGGACTTGTTCAGAGTGTCCCTAACAAATGAGAACCCTCATTGCGGCCGCGGCCGCCTTGAGCGCTTTGGCGCTGGCCGCGCCCCCGGCCTTCGCCCAGCGCGGCGATCATGATCGCGGCCGTCATGAACGTGGCGACGATAACGGCCGCCGCGGCGGCGATCGTGACAACGGACGGCGCGGCGGGGACGGCGAGCGGGAGCATCGTCGCGGCGAACGCCGCGAACAACGCGGCGACGATAGTGGACTCGAAGGCGGCCGGCGCGGCGGCGACGACAATCGCGGTCACGAATGGCAAGGCCGGCGCGGCGGCGACGACAATCGCGGTCACGAATGGCAGGGCCGACGCGGGGGCGACGACAATCGCGGTCACGAATGGCAAGGCCGGCGCGGCGGCGATGACAATCGCGGCCGCGAGTGGCAACGCCGGCGCGGCGGCGACGACGATCGCGGTCGCGAGTGGCAAGGCCGGCGCCACGACGATGAGGGCCGCCAGTGGGATGGCCGGCGCGGCCACGGCGATAACGATTGGAATCGCGGCGGTGACGATCGGAGCCGCGGCGATTGGGATCGGCGCGACGGGCGCGACCGCAGCTGGGACCGCGACGAACGCGGCGGCGACAATGACTGGTCCCGGCGCGGCCGCCGCGACTGGCGCGACGACGACGACCATCGCCGCGATTGGGATCGCGGGCGCCATGACTCGCGCTACAGCCGCTGGCGGCACACACACCGCGACTTCGATCGCCCGCGCTATCGAGACTGGCGCCACGTACGGCACGGCTATTACTTCGACGACGGCTATGCGCGCATCGTCGGCGGCTATTACGGCCGGCGTTATTATTGGTGGAGCTATGACGGCTGGCGCCGGCCCTATCGGCGTTGGGCGATCGGTTACGTGATCCCCTACTGGCTCTATTGGGAGCCCTTGCCCTGGGACCTCTACTACATGCTCCCGCCCGCCCCGTACGGCTGCCGCTACGTGTACGCCGACGGCGACATTCTTCTGGTCGCCATCGCCACGGGCATCATCCTCGACGCGCTGCTCTACGACGACGGTTACGGCCGGTATTACTGAGGACGAGAACGCGAGTAACTGACGGGGCCGCGCGCCAACGCGGCCCCGTTTTGTTGGGCCACGGTCGCGCCGATCCGCTCTCGCTAAGCGAGCGCTCAGTGCAGCATCGCCACGCGTCGCCGGACCTGAAGTCTTATCGATTCCGATGGGGCCGGATGCGGCAGGACGGGCGGCGTCTCGTCGGGTTCAACCGGCGGCGCCGGCCGGGGCGGTTCGGGTGTGTCCGGCAAGGGATGGTTGGGGTCGCCCATGCGCCCCCAACGCACGAAATGGCGAAACGGCGCCCCCTGGCCCGGTTGACGGAACGGGCGCCGATGCCTACATCCGCGCCGTTAGCAACCGGGGGCGGCGAGTGCTAATCCGCACCGGCAGCTAAAAGGCCTTTAAAACAAGGGAGTAGCAACAGTGGCGAGCTTTCGTCCCCTGCATGACCGCGTCGTGGTCAAGCGCGTTAAGGAAGAAGAGAAGACCCGCGGCGGCATCATCATCCCCGACACCGCCCAGGAGAAGCCCCAGGAAGGCGAAGTGATCGCCGTCGGCCCGGGCGCCCGCGATGAGGACGGCGAGCGCATCCCGCTCGACGTGAAGGTCGGCGACCGCGTGCTGTTCGGCAAATGGTCGGGCACCGAAGTCAAGATCGATGGCGAAGAGCTCCTGATCATGAAGGAGTCCGACATCATGGGCGTCCTCGAAACCAAGGCCGCCAAGAAAGCCGCCGCCTGAGAGCGCGCGGCTTTTCGCATTTCAAAGATCAACAGAGGTAGACACACATGGCTGCAAAAGTCGTGAATTTCGGATCTGACGCACGCGAGCGCATGCTTGCCGGCGTCGACATCCTGGCCAACGCAGTGAAGGTCACGCTCGGCCCCAAAGGACGCAACGTCGTGATCGAAAAGTCCTTCGGCGCCCCGCGCACGACGAAGGACGGCGTCACCGTCGCCAAGGAAATCGAACTCGAAGACAAGTTCATGAACATGGGCGCCCAGCTCGTGCGCGAAGTGGCGTCCAAGACCAATGACGAAGCCGGCGACGGCACCACGACCGCGACGGTTCTGGCCCAAGCCATCGTGCGCGAAGGCATGAAGGCGGTGGCTTCCGGCCGCAACCCGATGGACCTGCGCCGCGGCATCGACAAGGCCACCCAGGCCATCGTCGAAGATCTGAAGAAGCGCGCCAAGAAGGTGACCGGCTCGGAAGAGATCGCCCAGGTCGGCACCATCTCGGCCAACGGCGACACCGACATCGGCAAGTTCCTGGCCGACGCGATGGCCAAGGTCGGCAATGAAGGCGTGATCACCGTCGAAGAAGCCAAGTCGCTCGAGACCGAACTCGAAGTGGTCGAAGGCATGCAGTTCGACCGCGGCTACCTCTCTCCGTACTTCATTACGAACGCGGACAAGATGGAAGCCACACTGGAAGATCCGCTGATCCTGCTGTTCGAGAAGAAACTCTCCAGCCTGCAGCCCATGCTGCCGATCCTGGAAGCCGTGGTGCAAAGCCAGCGTCCGCTGCTCATCATCGCCGAGGACGTGGAAGGCGAAGCCCTCGCCACGCTCGTCGTCAACAAACTGCGCGGCGGCCTCAAGGTCGCGGCGGTGAAGGCGCCGGGCTTCGGCGATCGCCGCAAGGCCATGCTGGAAGACATCGCCATCCTGACCGGCGGCCAGGTCATCAGCGAAGACCTCGGCATCAAGCTCGAGAACGTCACGCTGGACATGCTCGGCAAGGCCAAGAAGGTGGTGGTGAAGAAGGACGACACCACCATCGTTGACGGCTCGGGCGCCAAGAAGGACATCGAAGCGCGCATCGCGCAGATCCGCACGCAGATCGAGGAAACGACCTCCGACTACGATCGCGAAAAGCTGCAAGAGCGGCTGGCCAAACTCGCCGGCGGCGTTGCGGTGATCAAGGTCGGCGGCGCGACCGAAGTCGAAGTGAAGGAACGCAAGGACCGCGTTGACGACGCCCTGAACGCCACGCGCGCTGCGGTGGAAGAAGGCATCGTCCCCGGCGGCGGCGTCGCGCTGCTGCGCTCGGCGCTGAAGCTCAACGTCAAGGGCGACAACGAAGACCAGGACGTCGGCATCGGCATCGTGCGCAAGGCGCTCGAAGCCCCGATCCGTCAGATCGCGGAGAACGCCGGCGTCGAGGGCTCGATCGTTGTCGGCAAGCTGCGCGAGAACAAGAGCGAGACGTTCGGCTTCAACGCGCAGACCGAAGAGTACGTCGACATGCTGCAAGCCGGCATCATCGACCCGGTGAAGGTGGTCCGCATCGCGCTGCAGGACGCCAGCTCGGTGGCCGGCCTCATCATCACCACCGAAGCCTCGATCGCCGAAGCGCCGAAGAAGAAGGAAGGCGCCGGCGCCGGCATGGGCGGCGGCATGGGCGGCATGGGCGACATGGATTTCTGACGACCTACAGGTCGTCACCCCGGATGGACCGCACATGGTCCATTCCGGGGCCATGATCACCAACGCTTCAGCGCAAAACATGAAGGGCGGAGCTCCGGCTCCGCCCTTTTCATTGGACCGCCGCTTCCCCCCTCTTCTCCCTTGTGAACGGGGTTCGGGCGTGTGGGGCCCCGCCGCGACGCCGTTTGAAAAAGGGCGCTAGCCTGTGCTCATGCAAAAGAAGCCACCAGCACAAGACGGCGATCTAGGCCAAGCGATCCGCAACCGCTTTGCTCCACTGGGCGGCGTCGAACTTCCGCAGCCTCAGAGGGGGCCGATCCCCGACCCAGAAGCCCTCTACCGCGATGCGGAGGACGATCCGGACCGGCGCGACGCTGCTGCTGATTGGGATGGTCTGCCGCTCGACGAGGCGCTTTAACCGCGCACTCAAGTTAGCCGCACATGACTCGCGCGCAACTGTCGTGCCGGGCATTTCGCTGCTGGCTTCCTCGGGAGCGGCGTAGCGCGTTTCCGGTTGCGCAGTTCGCAAAGAGCCAGCGAGCCCTTTCCTGCCAGCGCGCTGAGCCTGCCGCCTATCCTACACTCTGCCGAGCGAACTCGTCGCATTTTCAAGGCTCTAGCCTGCGCGCACGCGCGCTCAATCCTACACCGCTGCGCCCGTGTTAAGTTCACCCCGCGCCCATGAATTACAACCCCACCAACGCCCTCCCCTCGGAGCACCAGTTCAAGCGCCTGCAGAAATGGCTCACGCTGACGCTGGTTTGGTTCGTGGCGCACGTGCTCGCCACGATCGCGCCCGCAATGGCCGCGCGCTGTCTCGCCGACGCCCGCCGCAACGCGCGCAACCTTCTTCTGGTGCGGGCCTTTTATCACGCGCCGCGCGAGCGGGTTCGCTGGCCTGAGGGTTACGATCCGCGCGAGCGCGTAGAAGATGTCGCGCCCCGTCAGATGGCGGGGCTTGCCTTCGCGCAGGCGCTGTCGGCGCGCGGCGCGCTGGCGCAATGCCGCGCGCTCTATGCCGTTTTGCAGAACGCCGATGTTTGGATTGCGCGTATTGCGCGCCGCCTCAGGCGCGGTTTCACCCGGCTGCACCGGCGCCGCCGAATCCAGCTCGTCTGCATGCCGTCGAACCATATCTCGTTCGCGGCGCCGTTCAGCGACACGTCCTGATCGCCGACATCACGCACTGCTTCGTTCAACGCCCGGGGGCGGCCTCCGTAGCGGCGGCGCCTCCGCACGCCCTCAATTCTGCGCTCTACCCGATGCGCTCCGCCAGCTCCGGAAAAACCTTCGACACCTTGCCCATCAGGTACGCGCCATACGTCCCGGAAAAAGCATGCACATTGGCCCCGTCCCAGCGCTCGGCGCTGTCGTCGCGCCGATGCGTAGCGTGCTCCGGCAGCGGCACAATCTCGGCGTCGAACGCCGGATCGAAGAAGAACGGAAACGAGAGCCGCGATTTGCCGCTCACATTTTGCACCCGATGCGGCGTCGAGCGATAGACCCCGCCCGTCAGCCGATCCAGCATGTCGCCGATATTGCACACCAGCGCGCCTTCGACCGGAGGGGCTTCGATCCAGCCCGACGGCGTCTTTACCTGCAGCCCGCCATGCTTGTCCTGTGCGAGCAGGGTCAGCAAACCGTAATCGGTGTGTTCGCCCACGCCCCAGCCTTCGCCATCGCCGGGCGGATATTCGAAGATGCGAAAGAGCAGCGTCGGCCGCGCCGTATATGTACGCCGGAAATAGTATGCATCGAGGCCAAGGCTGAGCGCCACGCCTTCCATGATCGCATGCGCTGCCGCCGTCGCTTCCTCCATGAAGCGCAACACGGCGGGCCTCAGCTCAGGAACATCATCCGGAAACAAATTGCGCCCGTGCAGAGGCCACCCAGCTGCGACGCGCGGATCGTCCTCGCCCAGCTCTTCGCCAAAGTACAAACCCTGCTTCAGATCGGGCCTGCCGGAGGTGAGTTCGCCGCCCAACGGGAAATAACCGCGCCACGCCCGCCCCCCGCGCGCCATGGCGATTTCCATCTTACGTTCTTCAGGCAAGGCAAAGAAGCGGCGGCTCCCCGCATCGAGCGCTTTCAGCGTTTCCGCGCCGATGCCGTGGCCCATCGCGTAGAAAAACCCCAAGCCGCGGCACGCGGCGCCGATCTCGGCGGCCACGCGAGCGCGATTTGCGTCGTCGCCTCCCAGCGGGGAAACGTCGATGACGGGCAACCCAGGCATGGCCTCAACATAGCGCGAAAAGCGCCGGACGCATCAACAAGCGCGCAGGCGCTCGGCAATGTCGAATGTCTCAACGCTCAGCTGCCGCGCTGGCATGCGGTTGAACGCATCGAGCGCGGCGATCTTGTAGCCCTCGGCCAGCGTTGGGTAGTTGAACGTGTTCTCGACGAAGTAGTCGAGGCCCCCGCCCAGATTGAGCACGGCCTGGCCGATGTGAATGAGTTCGGTTGCGCCTTCGCCGACGATGTGGATGCCCAGCAATCGCCGCGTCTCCAGCGCGAAGATCATTTTCATGAAACCCGAGTTCAATCCCATGATGTGGCCGCGCGACGTCTCGCGGAAGCGCGCAATGCCCGTTTCGTACGGAATGCCCCTCTCGCGCACTTGTTCTTCCGTCATTCCCACAGTCGAAATTTCCGGCACCGAATAGATGCCGTACGGAAAGAATTCCGGCGGCGCGTGCGCCTCGGCGCCGAACGCGTGGCATGCCGCGATCCGCCCCTGCTCCATCGATGTGGACGCGAGCGAAGGAAAACCGATCACATCGCCAACCGCATAGATGTGCGAAGCATTCGTTCGGAATGTCGCTGCATCGACCGCGATGCGCCCACGCTCATCTGCAACCAAGCCAGCCGCTTCCAGATTCAAAGTCGCTGTCGCGCCGGTTCGGCCCGCCGCGTACAGCACCATCTCAGCTGCGATCTGGCGATGGTCCTCCAACTGGACCAAGCAGCTTTCCGGCCCGAGCTTGGACACGCTCCGCACCCTGCTATTGAAACGAAGGCTGACGCCGCGGTCGCGCAGGTCGTGGATGAACTCCTCCGCCAGTTCGCGATCGACGAAATTGAGCAGCCCTGCCCCGGGTTCGATCACCGTCACCTTCACGTCGAGCGCGGAGAAAATCGTCGCGTATTCGACCCCAATCACACTTGCGCCGATCACGGCGAGCGAACGCGGCAGCCGCTTCAGTTCCAGTATTTCATCCGCATCGACCACGCTCTCGCCATCGAACGGGATGTGGGGGGGCCGATAGGGCTGCGTGCCGACGGCGATGACGATGCGGTCGCCGTGATAATGGCGCACTTCGCCCGTCGCCCCCGTCACTTCGATCGCGTGCGGCCCAAGAAAGCGCGCCGCGCCCGCAGACCAGACGACATTGTTGCGCGCGAACTGATGTTCCAGCACCTCCACTTCGTGATCCAGAGTGATGCGCAGACGCCGGCGCAGATCTTCAGCGGTGATATGCTCTTTGTTGCGGTGGGCGCGTCCATAGAAGCCTCGCTCGCGCCAGCCGGAGAGATTGAGGACGGTTTCCCGCAGCGTCTTGGACGGGATGGTTCCAGTATGTACGCACACGCCCCCGACGCGCCGCCCACGCTCCACCACCAGCACGCTTTTCTTCAGCTTGGCCGCTTGCACCGCGGCCCGCCGGCCCGCGGGGCCCGAGCCTATGACGATAAGGTCGTAGTGTTGCGCCATGACGAAGGCTTGCGCCGCGCCGCTCGCCAAGAAGTTAATGGAAGCTCTGTCGGGATCGGCGGGCGCCGTCCGTCCTATGGCCGGAAAAGGAGAGGCTTATGCGAAAAGTGATCGTCGGCGCGTTCATTTCGATGGACGGCGTGATGCAGGCGCCTGGCGGGCCCGAGGAAGACCCCACCGGCGGTTTCGCGTATGGCGGCTGGGTTGCGCCCTATGCCGACACCGATCCGGTGTTCGGCGCCGAAGTTGGCAAGCTGTTCGACCAGCCGTTCGACCTGCTGCTCGGCCGGCGCACCTACGACATCTTCGCGGCTCACTGGCCCTATGCCGAAGGCGGCCCGTACGATGACATCGCCAAAACCTTCAACCGGATCACCAAGTATGTGGCCACGCGCAAGGGCGCCCATCTCACCTGGAAGGGCTCGGTCGCGCTGCGCGATGGGGCAAAAGACGTCGCGAAACTGAAACAGGAAGACGGCCCCGCCCTCGTCACCCAGGGCAGCACCGAACTGGTGCACGCCCTCCTCGCCGCAGGACTTGTCGATGAAATACGCGTCTTTATGTTCCCGGTGCTGCTGGGCAGGGGCAAACGTCTCTTCGACGAGACCGGCGAACCGCGCGCGTTCAAACTTGCGCATAGCGCGGTCTCACCCAACGGACTTATTCACGCCGCCTATGTTCGCGACGGCGAAGTGCAAACGGCGACCGTCGGCGGCGCCGCCGAGCCCTCGCCCGCCGAACTGGCGCGGCGCGAAAAGCTGAGGCGGGAGGGCTAGAGGGTGAAGCCGGCCAGCGAGCGGCCGAGGTCGGCGGTGGCCGCGTTCAGCGCCTCAGAAATCCGGCCGACGCCCGGCGCGATGATTTCATCGTATTGGATGGACGCCATCGCCAGCGCCATGAACGCCATGCCGGCCCACAGCCGAAATTGGCGATCGCAGAGGCTCCGAAGCGTCGCTTTCACATCGTCGATCATGACGCGTCCCATGCCTAATCCCGCGTCAAACAATGCGCGCGAACCGTAAACAAGCGATTGCGAAAAGGTTTACGCAAGCGGGCAACGCAGTGCGATGCAGAACAAAGCGCAGTCGGCTTGCGTGCCCTCCCTTCACGTCGCATGCTCAGCGCTCGGGGAGGGATCATGGCGTTAAGAGCGATAATGTGCGCGACGGCGTTGTTTTCCTGCGCCGCGGCATCCGCAGCGGCGCAGGAGGCCGACGCGCTCGACGCGGACTTGCGCTGTTTGGTGGTGTCGCTGGTGCTAATTGGATCCACCGAACCCCAGCAGCAGCAAGCCGGCATGGGTTCGTTCTTCTACTATCTTGGGCGCGTCGACGGCGCGCGTCCCGGACACGACCTGGAGGCCAGCTTAGCCCAACTCGCGCAGACCATGACCAGCGAGGAAATAAGCCAAGAAATGGTGCGCTGCGGGAGCCAGCTCATGACACGGGGCCGGGAGGTGCAAGACATCGGGGCGCGCTTGCAGAACCGAGGGCTCTGACCTTACGGCGCTGAGTCATCGGCTTTTGGCTTGCCTTCAAAGCCCGCCCAGCGCCCGAACATCTCTTCGGCGCGCCTGAGGTTCTTGTCGAGCGAGGCCATGGTCTTGGCGAAGTCGCCGGCGTCGTCGCCGCGCCAGGCCGCGCGCGCTTGGCCGATGATGACGCCGAGCCCTTGCGCGCGCGCCTGCCCAGTCATGCCGTCTGCCTCGAGCCCCGCCAGGGCGAGCACCCAGCGCGCGCAGCGCACGTGCCGCTGGTGTGCGGCCGCGAGCAGCGTCGGATCACGGTCCACGCCCTGCTCCATCGAGAGCACAGCGGCGCGATGCGGCTCCATCGCCTCGAAACGGCGCATGATCAGTTCGAACAGCCTGTCGCGTACGCTTTGTTTGGGATCGAGTGCATCGATGTTCTCGGCGATGGTCCGATCGAACGCTTCCTCGACGCAGTCGATGGCCTCGCCCAGGGTGGCCCCGTAAAGCGCCGAAAGGGGGCGGCCGGCGGCCTCGGCAAGCTTCGCAAGCGTCACATCCCGCCAGGGACCCGCGGCAGCGAGGCCTAACGCCGCCCGCGCCAGATCGCGGCGGATGTCTGGATCGAGATGCGTGCTCATGCCGCGATCAAGCTTACGCAGCGCGGCGGCGTCAAGGCGGCCCGCGCGTCAGCCCTTTCCGAGCTCGCGCGAGCGCGCGGCAGCGGCGCTGACCGCGCGCCGCAGCAGCGGGCCCATGCCGTCCGCGCCTGCAAGTACGTCGAGCGCCGCTTCCGTGGTTCCACCGGGTGATGTCACCTGCTTTCGCAGCACGCTCGGCGGCTCGCCGGTCTCCAGCATCAGCGCGCCGGCGCCCGCGACGGTGCGGCTCGCGAGCCGCATCGCCGTGTCCTTGTCCAGGCCCTCCTGCTCGGCTGCCGCTGCAAGCACTTCGGCAAGGAGAAACACATAAGCAGGGCCGGAGCCGGAAACGGCGACGATCACGTCCATCAGGCGCTCGGCGGCGATCGGCTCGACTGCGCCGAGCGGTTCGAGCAATTGCTCGATCAGGCGGCGGTCGTCGGCGGAGCAGGCGGGCGAAGCGACATAGGCCGTAACGCCCCGCCCAATTCTCGCCGGCGTATTCGGCACGCAGCGCACAACCCGTTGCGCCCCGAGTTCGCGCGAAAGCGTCTCGGTTGTGACGCCGGCCATGATCGACATGACGCGGGTGTTCTCGCCGATGAATTTGCGCGCGCTTTCGATCACCGATGGAAAAGTTTGCGGTTTGACCGCCAACACAAGCACGTCCACCGGACCGATGTCCGGCGGATTGAGAATGGCGCCGACGGCTTCCAGGTCGCGTTCAAGCTGGGGATCGAAATTGGGCTCTACTACGGTGAGCGTCAGGCCTCCGCCCTTGCGTACGGCTTCGATCCAACCGCGCACCAGCGCGCCGCCCATGGCGCCGGCGCCGACGAGGGCGATTGAGGGTGAATCCAGTCCGCTCACGCTTCTCCGCTGACTTCGAACAATGCGGCCCGGGCCGCATCTTCGGCGGTCATGCCGGCAAGAATGAGGAAATGGAAGGCCGGCTGGAAGCGCTCGGCGGCGTCGAGGGCGGCTGCCAGCATCGCCTGCACCTCCCCGACGGAAATTTCCTCGCGCCCGATCATCGGCATGGCGTGCCGGAAAATAATCGTGCCGTCGTCGGACCAGATATCGAAATGGCCCAGCCAAAGGTTCTCGTTGATCAGGCTCGCCAGTTTGACGGCTTCGGCGTAACGCGACTTGGGCGCCTGCAAGTCGAAGCCGAGCGTAAACAGCAAGGCAGGCAGCTCGTGGCGATAGCTGAAATAGCCGACCGTCTCTCCGCTCGCGCACTTGAAACTGAAATGCACATCCCCGTCCTGGGCGCGCTCGCACATGAAGCGGTCGTCTGCGCCCAGCACATTTTCAACAGTGTCCAAGGGATCGGTCGGCGCCTCGACATCGTCATCGAGCCAGAGATCCATGAGCGCCCCCTTCGTGCTCAACGGCCGCAGCGCGGCCGGGTAAACGAATCTCTTCCCTGGAATGCGCGCTTCGCATGGCGCGCTCGAATCAAGCCCCAACGACTAGGTAAGCGCTTCGAGTGTTGCGCGAAACTTAACGATGCGGACTATGCACAGAAGCGAATAGCGGCGAACAAAGAACGAGGAGGAAGAGTCCCTTTCTCTATTCGCCCTTCGCCATCTGCTTCAGCGTCGCTTCAAGCGCGCCGATGCGCTCGCGCAAGGCGTCCGCCTCCGCTCGGGCTTCCGAGGCAAGCTGCTTCACCGCCTCGAATTCATCGCGCCCCACAAGGTCCATCTCGGCGACGAAACGGTCCGCTTGGGCGCGGACGAAACTGCGCGCTTCGTCGCCCATGCCTTGCGCCAAGCCCATGGCGCCTGTCATCAATCGCGCCAAGTCGTCGAATACGGAGCTTTGCGTTTGCATGTGGAAGGTTCCTCGTAAGGTGTTTAAGAACCCGCTCCGAGCTGCGCAATGCGGCCTATCAGCTGCGCCGGGCTGAACGGCGTCAAGAAATAAGGGTGCGCCCGCGTGATCCTCGAAGCCATCCAATTCCCCAACATTGACCCGGTCGCCGTGCATCTTGGCACACTGCCCATAGGCGACGGAATTCGGCTCGACCTGCGCTGGTATGCGCTTGCCTACATCGTCGGCCTCTTTCTCGGTTGGCGCTGGATGGTGTGGCTGATCCGGCGCGACAAGCTTTGGGCCCCCGGCAGGCCCGCGCTCAGCGTGCCCCAGGCGGACGACTTTCTGTTCTGGGCGACGCTCGGCGTCATCCTCGGCGGCCGGCTGGGCTATGTGCTCTTCTACAAGCCTGACATGATCTGGAAGAACCCCGCGCAGATTCCGCTCATCTGGGAAGGCGGCATGAGCTTTCACGGCGGGCTGATCGGCGTCGCAGTGGCTGCTTTTTTCTTCGCCTACCGTCTCCAATTTTCGCCGAAGCTCGTGGCAACGCCGCGCCTTCACGCCAATGAGGACCAGTTCAGGTCGCTTGCCGCAAAACGCGCGGTGGAGAAGGCGCCCGCCGGGCACGAGCGCGAATACACGCGCTTCGGCGACAAGTGGCTGAAGAAAAATGACGCCGACGAACTGCGCGATAAGGCGAAGACAGACCGGATCGATCTGCTTCGCCTAGGCGACCTTGCTGGCGCCGCCGCGCCGATCGGCCTCTTCTTCGGCCGCATCGCCAATTTCATCAATGGCGAGCTGTGGGGGCGGGAGACCGATGCGCCCTGGGGCGTCATCTTCTGCAACGAGCGCCTGCTCGCGCAATACGGGGGCTATTGCCCCGCCGGGCTCGAGGCGCGCCATCCAAGCCAACTCTACGAAGCTGCGCTCGAAGGGGTGTTGCTCTTCGTCATTGTCAATATCGCCACGCTGCGGTTCGATTCCCTGCGACGCCCCGGCTTGAACACCGGCCTGTTTCTGGTCTGCTACGGCCTTTTCCGCGCGCTTCTCGAAACCGTGCGCGAACCGGATGTGCACATGCCGGAAGCGCTGCGCGGCTATGTCACCATGGGCATGCTGCTCTCTCTCCCCATGATCCTGATCGGCGCCTGGCTTATTCGGCGCGCGCTGTCTCAGCCCAAACTGGCGGCGGCGTGACACGTCAACTCGCCCGCGGCTTGCGCAAGAATGCAACGCGCCCGGAGCGCGAAGCTTGGCTCTGGCTTCGAACCTTGCGTCAGGAAGGGATTGCGGTGCGACGTCAGCATCCGATTGGACGTTACATCGCTGACTTCGCAATCATGCGCGCGCGCGTCGCAATCGAGATCGATGGACCGATGCACGAGCGGCAGCGCGAAACCGACGCTAACCGGGACGCCGCGTTCATGCAGCTTGGTTGGCGCGAGCTCAGCTTCACACCGAAGCAACTCGCGGATGGACCGGCGTTTCTCGCGGCCGTTCGTGCAGCCTGCTCCCCCTCCCCGCGAGGGGAGGGGGCAGGGGGTGGGGTGAGCTACGGGGATACAAGCAAGCACGCGATGCGCGGCGCATCCGGCAACGCAAAGCGTCAGAACGACGGTGATCCCCCCGCCCCCCGACCCCCTCCCCTCACGGGGAGGGAAGGCGTGCGGCGCATGGGCGCGAGCAGGGTGCTTCCGCCACGGCGCAAGACATGACCCTGAAGCGAAAGCTCGTCGAACATATCCAAACAAACGGTCCTATGACCGTCGCTGAGTACATTGCCGCGTGTCTTTACGATCCCAAGGACGGGTACTATGCGACACGCCCTTCCATCGGCGGCGAGAGCGCCGACTTTCTGACGGCGCCGGAAGCCAGCCAGATGTTCGGCGAACTTATTGGCCTTTGGTGCGCGCATGAATGGGAGGCGCTCGGCAAGCCTGCGTTCAATCTGATCGAACTCGGCCCGGGCCGCGGCGTGCTTATGCAGGACGTCCTGCGCGCCACGCAGCGGGTCGATGGCTTTCACGACGCGGCCAGCGTCACGTTCGTCGAAATGAGCGCGCCGCTGATCGCCGAACAAGGCGCACGCGTGCCCCATGCGGATTGGACGACGCGGCTTGAGGATGCCCCGCCTGGTCCTTCGCTCATCCTCGCCAACGAGTTTCTCGATTGCTTGCCCATTCGCCAGTTCGTTCGCGCCGAGGATGGCTGGCATGAGAAGCTGGTCGGCCTCGACGAAACGGATGAGCTTGCGTTTGGCCTTTCAGCCGTGCTGACAGCGCCTGACAGCGACGACGAGATCGGCGCCGTGCGCGAGGTCGCGCCGAGTTTGCCGAGCCTGATTTACGAGATCGAGCAGCGGTTGCACGCCAATCCTGGCCGCGCGCTCTTCATAGACTACGGTTACGTCGCCGCGGAGGGCGCGGACACGTTGCAAGCTCTGCAACGGCATAAGAAGGTCGATCCGCTGACGGCGCCGGGCGGAAGCGATCTCACCGCGCATGTGCACTTTGGGCGCGTCGCCATGCTGGCGCAGGATGCCGGGCTGGTTGTGCATGGACCGGTCCCGCAGGGACACTTCCTGCGCGGCCTCGGAATCGAGTTGCGCGCCGAAGCGCTGGCGCGCGCCAACCCGGGGCACGCCGAACGTCTGCAGCGTGAACTCAAGCGCTTGACGCACCCGGACGAAATGGGCGCCTTGTTCAAAGTGATATGCCTGTCGAGCCCCAATCTTCCCCCGCCCGCGGGATTTTAAACAACGTGCGTGCTGCAAAATGCATCGCCGGTCTGCGCCCCTCCCCCTTGCGGGGGGAGGGCAGGGAGGGGGGGCGAGCGACCAAGCGCAACGCAACTCTTTCGCACGCTACGTTTCGTTCTAGTTCTGCACCCCTCCCCCTACCCCCGCCCCAAGGGGCGGGGGGCGCACGCCATCATCGCAGCGTGTGTGTCCCCTCATGACGCTGACAGTGGACTCGCCCCCGCGTTGGCAAGCGGCTGTGCTTGCGGACGCGCCACACGGCTTCTTCGGCCGCGCGGGCGGGGTTAGCAGCGGCATATACGCTTCGCTCAACGCCGGCCCAGGCTCGAAGGACGATCCAGCTGCCGTGGCCGAAAACCGGCGCCGCATCGCCGCGGCCTTTGGCGCGCACCCAACGCATCTTGTCGGAGTGCATCAGGTGCATTCGCCAGACGCGGTTTTCATAGACGCTCCGTGGCGCGGCGAACGCCCACAGGCGGATGCCCTCGTCACGACAACGCCAGGCCTTGTCATCTCCGTGCTTACGGCTGACTGCGCGCCAGTGCTCCTGGCCGACGCCAAGGCCGGCGTCATCGCCGCCGCGCACGCGGGATGGAAGGGCGCGCTGAACGGCGTGCTCGACAGCACTGTTGCGCTGATGCGCGAACGCGGCGCTGCGAACATTGCCGCCGCAATTGGCCCTTGCATTCATCAGGCCTCATACGAAGTCGGCCCTGAATTCGAAGCTCGCTTCATTGAAAAGAATGTGGGCTACGCGCGCTATTTCGCGGCCGGCAAAGCCGACCGGCGCTTATTCGATCTACCCGGCTTTTGCGCGGACCGGCTCCGCGCGTTGGGCGTGAATGAAATCGAGGTTCTGCCTCATGACACCTACGCCCTTCCCGACGCGCTGCATTCGCACCGCTATTCGACGCACCAGGGCTGGCGCGATTACGGCCGGAACTGCGCGGCGGTCTCTTTAGGGAGTAGTGATTAGCGGCGAGGGAGCGGAAGGGCTTTTGAGCCCAGGGGCGTGGCGCCGCCCTCATCCGGCGCTCCATGTGGCGCAAGCGCCACCTTTGAGACTTGTCACCCATCCCCTGCCTCGAAAAGCAGCGAATCGGTTTTCGCCGCCCCGACTCAGGGAGTAAAGCCAGCCACACAACGGATCGCGACGGGGCCCCGCATCGCATGAAACTGCTCGCCGCCAACTCCAACGTTACGCTGGCCCAGGCCATCGCCGACCATCTCGACACGCCCCTGGCCAAGGCGGAATTCAAACGGTTCAAGGACAACGAGATCTTCGTCGAGATTCAGGAGAATGTGCGCGGCGAGGACGTGTTCATCATCCAGTCGACTTCGTTTCCCGCCAACGACAATTTGATGGAACTGCTGATCGGCATCGACGCCCTGCGCCGCGCTAGCGCGCGCCGCATCACCGCTGTGATCCCCTATTACGGCTACGGGCGACAGGACCGCAAAGTCGGCGGCCGCACGCCAATCTCCGCCAAGCTGGTGGCGAACCTCATTACAACGGCCGGCGCCAATCGCGTGCTGACGCTGGAACTGCATGCTGGCCAAATTCAGGGCTTCTTCGACATCCCGACCGATAACCTCTTTTCCACACCTGTGCTCGAGCGCGACATCCGGGAAGTGCATAAGGACGTGTCGCAGCTGATGATTGTCTCGCCCGATGTCGGCGGCGTCATCCGGGCGCGCGCCCTTGCAAATCGGATCGGCGCGGACCTGGCCATTGTCGACAAGCGCCGGCCCAAAGCGGGCGAGAGCGAAGTGATGAACATCATCGGCGATGTCGAAGGCCGCCACTGCATCCTTGTCGACGATATCGTCGACAGCGCCGGGACCCTCTGCAACGCGGCCGAGGCCCTGCTGAAGGAAAAGGCGGCGTCCGTCTCCGCCTATGTCACGCACGGGGTGCTGTCCAACGGCGCCGTGAAGCGCGTGGAGGAATCCAAGCTCAAGGAATTGGTGGTGACGAACTCGATCGACCCCAAGTCGCTCAAGGGCAGCAGCGAGAAAGTGCGCGTTATCTCAGTGGCCGCGCTGATGGGCGACGCCATCTCCCGCATCGCCAACGAACAAAGTGTGTCCAGCCTGTTCGAATAGAGATTTGCGACGAATGGCGCGATGTGTCAGCTCGCGCGCTGAGCGCCTCCTTCCCATATGCGCAGCATCGCTGCCGCAGGAGGGCCGCCGCAATGCCTCATCTCGTTCTTTATTATTCGCCCGGCGCCTGCTCGCTCGCAGCCCATGTGGCGTTGCGGGAATGGGGCGTCCCGTTCGAAGCGCGCCGGGTGACCATCGCCAAAGCCGAGCACCAGACGCCGGAGTACTTGGCGCTTAATCCCCGCGGGCGCGTGCCCACGCTGGTCGTTGACGGCAAACCCGTCACTGAGCTTTCCGGACTGCTCACATGGATCGGCATGCAAAGCAGGCTTTATCCAACGCCGGGCTCATATGAAGCGGCCAAGTGCGGCGAGTGGCTTGGTTGGATGACCAGCGTCGTGCACATCGCCTTTGCGCTCATCTGGCGAGGGGAGCGCTTCGTCGAGGACAAGGCGCTGCACCCGGCGCTGCGCCAGCGCGGTTACGATCTGGTGGGCGATTATTTCGACGACATCGATAAAGCGCTCGCCGGATCAGACTTTGTCGTCGGCGATCGCTTCACCGTGGCTGACTGCAACGTCCTGCCCTTCTATCGCTGGGGCGGCCGTATCGGGCTCGACATGAACGCGTACCCGAACTGGAAAGCGCACACGCTACGCATGCTCGAACGCCCAAGCGTGCAAGCTGCGCTCGCCGAGGAAGGCATCGACGTTCACGATACATTGCCTTTGCCGGAAGGCGTCAGGCTCCCGCGCCGCGCCTAGTTACGCGCTTCGGAATCTTCCTGCGCGAGCCGGGCGCTGCTGTCGCTCTTGCGCTTCTTCTTCTTGGGTTTGTCATCCTCGCCGGAGACCTGCTCCATCGCGCCGATCACAGGCGCCAACGCGGCTTTAGCCGCGCTCCCGACCGCGTAGCCCGCCGATGTGCCAGCACGCTTCAATTCATGTCCGGCAATGTCGAATGCCGCGCGCACGCGCTGGCTGCGCGCAGCCGCCACCCCGATTGCGATCACAGCGCCCGCAATCGCCAATTGCCCGCCCGGCGAGGCGAGAAAACGCCCCACTGGCTTGGACACCTTGATCCCTAAAACGCGCTTCACGCGCCTGCGCTTCTTCGCCATTGGATTGCTCCGTGTACACACCAACGGGGCGAAAGCGGGAACGGTTCCTCAGCGCAGCTTTAATGCACAGCTTCCGCGGCGCGCCGGCTGTGATCTTCTTCGCGGGCCCGTGCGTGCTGTTCCGCGCGCACTTCCCCGGGCAATTTTGCATGCAGCGCCACCAGGGCCGGCAACAACGCCGCGCGCCCCAGGTGCAACGCCAAGTCGCCGACACCGCCGCCGCTCTTGCGCGTCCGCTTCGCCGCGCGCTTGAAAGAATCGCGCATGGCGTCCGTCGACGCGAACGCGCCGGCAAACGCCACAAGCATGCCAGCGGCGATGTTGTTGCCGAACTCTGTGCCCAGGAATGCCACGATCGGTTTGGCGAGGCGGCGCACGCGTTTCGGGATTTTCACGCCCAGGATGCGCTTCGGCACGCGGGCCTGTTTCCTTTTCGCCATAACGGCCAAACTGGCCCCGCACGAGGCGGTTCCTCGGTTGCGACGGTTGGCAACTGCGGCGGCGCGGGGTTCCGGAGCCGGGCCGCCGCAGTCCGCTTATTTCGCCGCGACTTTTGCGGCGGCGAGGTTCTCTTTCGTGGGCAACGGTTTTTCGAGATTGGCCCAGTCGATCATTACGTCGCCAGCCAGATCTTCATAACGCAGCGCGCCAAGCTCTTCGTACTTGGGCCGTACGCGATCGGTGAGCAAGCCAACGCGCTTCAGGTTGGGCATGATGCGTTCAAACAGAAGTTCACGGAAAAGCGCGATCACGGTAGAGTCCATGATGTGCTTGCGCGCGGCTTCTTCGTCGAAGCCGTATTCGCGGATCACATCCATCCCGAACAGACGGTCCCGCATGACAACGCAGGCCTGATAGGCAAACTCGGCGCGATCCTCGATCTCCCGTTGCGGCAGCACCTTGATCCAGTCTTCGAGGTAATTCACGCCAAAAGCCACGTGGCGGCCTTCGTCCCGCATCACGAGCTCGAGGATCTGCTTTAGAAGCGGGTCTCGGGTTGTGCGGATTTGCGCGCCGAAGGCTGCAAGCGCGAGGCCTTCGATGATCAGCTGCATGCCAATGAACTTAAGGTCCCAGCGTTCGTCCGCGAGCACCTTGTCGATCAGCGCCTTCAGATTTTTGTTGATCGGGTAGACCATTCGGCAGCGCCGTCGCAGATAGGCATTGAACACCTCAACGTGCCGGGCTTCGTCGAACGTCTGCGACGCGGCGTAGAGCTTGGCGTCCGCCGTCGGTGCGCACGACACAAGTTGGGAAGCGACGAGAAGTGCGCCCTGCTCGCCATGCAGGAACTGGCTCATCGTTTGCGCGTGACCTTTCCAGGCGAAGCGCACTTTCTCTTCGCGGCTCAACGCCTCGAACTCAGGGTAGCCGTTGAGAGCGCCAAGCGATGGGTCCATGGGAAAGTCGTTGAGATCGCAGGGCGCATCCCAATCGACGTCGAGCGTTGAATTCCAGTTGTGGACTTTGCCCAGTTCGTAGAGGCGACGGATTTTCGCGTTGGCGCTATCATAGTCCCAGTTGAAGGAGCCGGTGAGCGGTGTGTGGAAGATTTCGCGGATCGTCTCGACGTCCGCCATCGTCAGCTTTTCGGCCAGATCTACTTCCTCGAACGTGCGTATCCCTTGCGGGGGCTGGTCGACGATGGTGACGCGCATGGCCGCTCCGAAAAACTGACGCTAGCGTCATTTTTGCAGAGGCGCGACGGGCGCACATTTGATCTCGATCAAGGGGCCTGTGCGACGCACCCGCGCACCGCTACATCCGGCTGCATGCGGGGATTTCTCAGCCTGAGCTGCGCGCTGGCGCTTGGGGCCTGCGCCATAGGCACGCCTGACGACGACAACGACCGTTTCCCGACCTCGTCCGCCTATCCGGCCGGAACGATGGAGCGGATCGAGTTTACGGCCAGCGTCCCCGAGGCGTGGCGCATTTCCGCGCTGCGCACACCAGAACGGGCTGAGGCGACGTGGCGCATCGTCATCGTTACCGGTACCCCGTCCTGGAGCGAATACTGGGCGCCGGTGATCGCCGCCATGCCGCCAAACCGCGAAATCATCGTCGCCGACCGGCCGGGCTTTCGTACTTCAGAGCCCGAAGGCGCCGTTCGCGATCTCACGAAGCAGGCTGACGCGCTGGCGGCGATGCTCGATGCTCCGGAAGGCGATCGGGTGCTGGTCGTAGGCCAGAGCTTCGGCGCGCCGGTGGCGACGCTGATGGCGGCTCGGTATCCCGAGCGCGTGCATGCCGTTGTACTGATGTCACCGTATTTCGGGGACCGCGGGCCAACGGCGCGGCGCATGATCGGAGCAGGCCGGCTCTTACACGCCATCCTGCCGCGCGACATGCGCAGTTCGATTAGTGAGGTCGTGGCGCAGACCAACCAGCTCCCCCGGGTGTGGGAAGCGCTTCGAGGGCTGGACCAGCCGCTGGTCTTCGTCCACGGCGATGACGACACTTTCGTGCCCCTGGAGGCGTCCCAGCGCATCGCTGCGGAGTATGGCCATACTCTCGTGACGGTCCCAGGTGGGGACCATTTCTTGAACGCCTGCTGCGTCCCTGCGCTTTTGACTGCGTTCGAACAGGCGATCGCCGAAGCCGAGGGCCGCCAATCGGCCGACCCGCCCGCCAGACAGCCGGCGGACCCCGATCCGGCTCATGGCCCCACCTTGCAGTAGCCAAGGCCTTCGGCTAGAAGCCCGCCTTCATTTTTTCCGGCCAGATCCGGTTTCGAGAAGGGCGCCGCCATGGCGGGCATTGTTCTGAACGTTGAAAAGCGCGAACGCACCGGGACGGGCGGGGCGCGCGCCACCCGCAAATCCGGGCTCATTCCGGGCGTCCTCTATGGGGGCCCCCGCGGCGCAGTTCCCATCGAGATCAAGGCCAAAGACGTCGAGATGGCCCTCAAATCCGGCAAGTTTCTCTCGCACATGGTGGAGTTGAACCATCAAGGCGAGAAGCAGCCGGTCATCCCGCGCGCCGTGCAATTCCACCCGGTGACGGATCAGCCGATCCACGTCGATCTCTACCGCGTCGAGGAAAACGCGGAGATCGCCATCGACGTCGTGGTTCACTTCAAGAACCACGCCGAGTCGCCCGGCCTCAAGCGCGGCGGCGTGCTCAACATCGTGCGCCACACCATCAAGCTGAAGTGCAAGGCCAACAAGATCCCCGAAGAGATCGTGGTCGACCTTACAGGCAAGGATATCGGTGACTCGATCCACATCTCCCACATCACGCTGCCAGAAGGCACGCGCCCCGTGATCCGCGACCGCGACTTTACGGTCGCCACCATCGCCGGCCGCAAGGCGGAAGAAGAAGCCCCGACGGCGGCGGCTGCGCCAGCCGAGGGCGGCGCGCCGACCGAGGGCGAAGCCGCGGCCGAAGGCGAGGAAAAGAAGGACGAGAAGAAGTAGGCTGATCCCGACGTGAATCGATGCGATTGCGGTCGCGCGCGCGCCTGCCTATCTTCTGGTGTTGATGACCCAGGACGACATCGCCAAGCTAAGCCCTGCCGAGCGGCTTTCCCTGATTAGCGCGTTGTGGGACAGCCTTGCGGATACCGACGCCCGGCTTTCCCAAGCCCAGAGCGATGAACTCCTTCGTCGCTTAGCTGATTTCGAGGGGGACAGGCTGCACGCGATCCCGTGGGATGCGCTGAAGGCTGAAGTGATCAAGCGCGGACCGTGATCCGCGCCGTTTCATTTATGCCGGTCGCCCGGCTTGAGTTCCTCGAAGCTTATTATTGGTATGAAGCCCGCGGAGTGGGCTTAGGCGCAGCCTTTCAGTCCGAGGTAGATCGACAAATTGCGCGTATCGTCGAAAGACCCCTGCTGTTTTCCGTGATGCTTGCCGACGTTCGCCGCGCGCGTCTCCGCCGTTTTCCATACGGACTCTTTTTTCGCGTTGTGGACGATGAGGCGTTTATCATCGCCTGCTTCCACTCAAGTCGGGATCCTAAGGCTTGGCAACGCCGGGTGTAGGGCCAGTTCACAATCGGAGTCAGCGCGCCTAAAATCGGCGCATGCTGCTTTTGGTCGGCCTCGGCAATCCGGGCGCAAAATACGCAGGCAACCGGCATAATATCGGCTTCATGGCCATCGACGCGCTCGCACGCGCTTATTCTTTCGGCCCGTGGAAGAAGAAGTTTCACGCCGAGATAGCCGAGGGCCAGATCGCCGGCGAGCGCGTGCTGCTGCTGAAGCCGCAGACATACATGAACGAAAGCGGCCGGGCAGTGGGCGAAGCGGCGAATTTCTACAAGCTTTCGCCTCCGCAAGTCGTTGTGTTCTACGACGAGATTGACTTGGCGCCAGGGCGCTTTCGCATGAAGACTGGCGGCGGCGCGGCTGGCCATAACGGCATACGCTCTATCGCCGCTTCCGCCATTGGCGACGGTTTCCGTCGCGCCCGCTTGGGCGTCGGCCACCCCGGCCGCGCCGAACTGGTACACGGCTACGTGCTGAGCGATTTTGCGAAGAGCGACGCGGACTGGGTCGACAAGTTGCTCGAAGCCTCGGCCAAGGCCGCGCCCCTGCTAATCGCCGGCGAAGACGACAAATACCAGGCCGAAGTCATGCGCCTTGCGCCCGCGACTAAGGCCGATCCGCGCAAACCCTCGGCGCAGGGCGGCTAGGCATCGCTCCCGCGGTGGTTGACACGAAAACACGAAAACACGATATCTCGCACGGTGAAGAATGTCACCGTCACGTTGGACGAGAGCTTGGCCGAGCGGGCGCGCGTTGAGGCGGCCCGCGCGGGCATGAGCCTGTCGCGCTGGCTTGCCGGTTTGATCGAGGAGCGATGCCGGCCGGGGCTGACTCAGCAAGACGCGCTGCGCGCCTTTCTTGAATCCGGTCCGCACGATCTTGGTTACCGCGGCAACGCCCCATCGCACGAGGAAATGAATGAGCGTGAGAGTCTTCGTCGATACCAACGTGCTGGTGTACGCGAAGGATCTCAGCCACCCTACGAAGCAGAGGGCCGCGCAGCATTGGCTCGAGGCGCTGGCAGCGCGAAACGCAATCGTCGTAAGCGCGCAAAGCCTGCGTGAGTATTATAACGCCGCGACCAATCCTAAGAAGACTGCGATTCCTCGCCAGATCGCACGGCGCGAGGTCGCGGCGCTCCACGCATGGCTGCCGGCCGATGGAGGACTCGACCGCCTGCCGGAAGCTTGGGAGATCCAGGACCGTTTCCAGCTGGCCTTCTTCGATTCAATGCTGCTGGCGGCTGCGCTGACGGCGAAATGTACGCATTTCCTTTCCGAGGACCTGCACGCAGGACTCAATGTGAATGGCGCTCTGATTGTGAACTTCATGACAGTTTCCCCTGAAGAGCTGCTAGGCTGAATTTTCGATCAGAGGATGTCATGGGTTTCAAATGCGGCATTGTGGGCTTGCCGAATGTGGGCAAGTCGACGCTCTTCAACGCGCTGACCAAGACGGCGGCCGCGCAGGCGGCGAATTATCCGTTCTGCACCATCGAACCGAATGTAGGCGAGGTGGCGATGCCAGAGCCGCGCCTGGAGAAGCTTGCTGCGCTGGCAAAATCGAAGGAGATCATCCCGACCCGTATGAATTTCGTCGACATTGCGGGACTGGTGCGCGGCGCTTCCAAAGGCGAAGGCCTCGGCAACCAATTTCTCGCCAACATCCGCGAATGCGACGCCATCGCCTATGTGCTGCGCTGTTTCGAGAACGACGACATTACCCATGTCGAGGGCAGCGTCGATCCGATCCGCGACCTTGAAACGGTCGAGACCGAGCTCATGTTGGCCGACCTCGAAAGCCTGGAGAAGCGCGTCGCCAATCTCGAAAAGAAGGCCAAGGGCGGCGACAAGGAAGCCAAGCTTGCGCTTGATCTGGTGCTGCGAGCGAAGGCCTTGCTCGAAGCGGGGAAGCCAGCGCGCCTCACGAAGCGCGCGCGGGAAGAGCAAAAAGCGTTTGAGATGTTGCAGCTTCTGACGGCCCTGCCTGTGCTCTATGTCTGCAATGTCAACGAGCATGACGCCGCCGGCGGCAATGCCCACACCCAGCGTGTGCAGGAGCGAGCGGCGAAGGAAGGCGCAGCGTGCGTGATTATCTGCGCGCAGCTCGAAGCTGAGATCGCCGCGCTTTCGGAACAAGAACAGGCCGAGTTTCTCGATACGGTCGGCCTGCAGGAGCCCGGCCTCATCAAGCTCATTCACGCCGGCTACGACCTCCTCGGCCTGCAGACTTTTTTCACCGTAGGCCCGAAGGAAGCGCGGGCCTGGACCATCCACAAAGGTTGGACAGCGCCGCAGGCGGCGGGCGTCATCCACACCGATTTCGAGAAGGGCTTCATCCGCGCCGAGGCCATCTCGTATGAGGATTTCATCAAGTACGGCGGCGAGCAAGGCGCCAAAGAAGCCGGAAAGATGCGCCTTGAAGGGCGAGACTATGTGGTGCGCGAAGGCGACGTCATGCACTTCCGGTTCAATGCCTGACCAGGGGCCGCCCGCTGCCGAGGAGAAGCTGGCGCTCTCCATCCCGGAGCTGGTGGCGATGGTGGCGGCGCTGTCGGCGCTCAATGCGCTCTCCATCGACGTGATGTTGCCCGCGCTGCCGATGATCGGGCGGGATTTCACCTTGACCGTCGACAACGACCGTCAGCTCGTTATCGTCGCGTACGTGGCGCTCTTCGGCGTGTCACAACTCGTCTACGGCCCGCTTGCGGATGCGTTCGGACGGCGCAGCGTGCTTAACTGGGCGCTCGCCATTTTCATCCTCGGCTCGCTCTTGTGCGTCGTCGCTCCGAGCTTTGAGCTCTTTTTGCTGGCGAGAGCCCTGCAAGGCGTCGGGGCGGCTGCCACGCGCGTGATAGCCACTGCAGTGGTGCGCGATCTGGTCCAGGGCCGGCGCATGGCGCAGATCATGTCCATGGCGATGACCGTGTTCATGATCGTGCCGATTGTCGCCCCCGGCGTGGGGCAGCTGCTCCTCTTCATCGCTCCGTGGCGCTGGATATTTGGCGCCCTGCTTCTCTACGCCGCCTCTGTGCTAATCTGGACCCTGCTCCGTTTGCCTGAAACGCTACGGCCTGAGCACAAGATCCCGTTCCGCATGGGTCGTGTCGCCAGCGCCTATCTCACCGTTCTGCGCGAGCGCCAAACAGTGGGCTATATGCTGGCCGCTACCCTCATCACGGCGTGTCTGTTCAGCTACATCGCCAGCTCACAACAGATTTTCGTCGACGTTTTCGGCCTGGGGCCCGTCTTTCCTGTCGCATTCGCATCCATTGCGGTGGCGATTTCGTTCGGGACCTTCCTCAACTCGCGCATCGTTATGCTGCACGGCATGCGACGCATATCACACATGATGACGGTCGCGTTCACGTTGTTCGCGGCAGCGATGGCTGCGATCGCCGCGCTCGGCGGCGTCGGTTTTTGGGTGTTTTTCGTCATGCTGGCTTTGACGTTCAGTGCATTCGGCTTGATTGCGAGCAATTACAACGCCCTCGCCATGGAGCCGATGGGGCGCGTTGCAGGCGCCGCTTCGGCCATGTTCGGGGCCGTCACCGCATCGGGAGGAGCGCTGTTAGGCGGTCTAATTGCGCGCGCTTTCGACGGCACAATTCTGCCGTTCACTCTTGGCCTGGCCGCCTGCGGGCTGGGGGCGCTCGCGATTGTCGTGTGGACCGAACGCGGCCGTTTTGCCGGCGCGTAGCTCAATTGCCCAGAACGACACCCGAATTTGCCTGGCTGCCGGCTACACGGGAGCCGGTATAGGCTCGCGGACGCAGGCGAAAATGCACTGAGGCGCGTTCGTAATCGATAGCGATCTCGCGAGTTTGCGAAAGCACGTCCATCCCAACCAGAAGCGCGGGCTCATCGACGAAGCCCCACAAGCGAAAGATGTGAAAGTCGGCGACGTAGGCAGTCACGCCCCTGATCTCAATCTGGCCAAGGCTCATGCGCGGGATAAGCACGGCCGACTCCATCACAATGGGCGTGCCTGCGGTATAGGCGCGCGCGTAATCGGTGCGTCTATTGCTCACGCGCAGGCCCTGGATGTGTTCTCTGAACGCCGGATTGGCCAACGTGGAATCCGAGCCTGTGTCGATGAGCACGTTGACGGTTCGGGCGCGCACGGCGCCTGGAATGACCACCAGATGCCCAAAGCGAAGCTCGCCTCGCACGGTGGTCCATCCCATGCGGCGGATCGGCCGATCGGCGGACACAATCTCAATACACCGATTTTCGAAGTCGACTCGGAGGCGCCTGCCACGCATGCCGTCGACACCGAGCAGCCCCTGCTCCCCCGCCAGCACCGCCTCTTGCACGATGGGAACGGTCGCGGCGCCGAAGTCCAGCTCGCCATAGCGAAGCGCATCGACAATCGCGAGCGGCGCGGTTATGACGCCGCTCACCGTGTGGACGTCGCCAGTGCCGATCGCCGTAAGCCCAAGACGCTGCGCCAGCGATTCTGAAACGGCAGATCGATTGGCGCCGGTGTCGACGATGAACCCGAACGGTCCAGCACCGTTCACCATCATCGGCGCCACCAGCCGGCCGCCGCGCGAGCGCTCGAGCGGACCGGACACCTCGCCGAACTCAGGAATCGCTGGGGCCTGCAGCGGAGGCAGCTGGTCGGCGCCAAGGCATGCCGCGGACACATGAGTGCCCCAGGCCGCGCAAAGCGCCGCCAGCGCGCACGCCAATCGCGGCAGACGCCGAGTTCGCATCGCTTCAGAGCATGCGCGCCTCGCCGCCCTACGCCAACTGGAATTGTTCTTACGCTCCGCTCACATCCTTGCGAGCGCTCGACGAGCGCGCACAGGCGTGCGACCAACGGGTCATGACAGAAACGGTGCTTCTGCGCAGCACGCATGACGGATTCGAATTTCGCGCCCTCTCGGCCAGGCCGGCCGCAGAACCGCTCGGCGGCGTCATCGTCATCCAGGAGATTTTCGGGCTGACCGATCACATCGCCGAAATGACCCAGGTTTTCGCCGACGCCGGATACGCTTCGCTCGCCCCGGGCTTGTTCGAACGCATCGAGCCGGGCTTCCGAGCGGGCTTGGACGGCCCCGGCATCGAGAAGGGCCGCAGCGCGGTAATGGCGAGCCCGTGGCCGCAGGTGATGGCCGATGTGCAAGTCGCCATCGATGCGCTGCCGCGGCCGCGTTACGTCACCGGCTTCTGCTACGGCGGCGCTGTCGCCTGGATGGCGGCAGCGCATAGCGGGGGCCTGAAGGCCGCGTCGTGCTTCTATGGGCGGCTGATCGCCGATCTGCTGGAGAATGCGCCGAAGGCGCCCGTCATGCTTCATTACGGCGCGCGCGATCCAACGATTTCCGCAGAGAATGTCGAGCGCGTGCGTCTGGCGGCGCCGACTTCGCCTCTCTATCTTTACGACGCCGGCCACGGCTTCTGCCGAGCCGGCAGCCACGATTTCGATCGATCCTCTCGCGATCTCGCCATCTCGCGTACGATCGACTGGTTTGCGCGGTGGCGGTAAGGAAGCGTCATGGCGATCGATCACGTCTCTGTCGGCGTCAGCAACATGAAGCGTTCAAAGGCCTTCTATGACGCCGCCCTTGCGCCGCTCGGGATGCAGCCGATTTATCCCGTCGAGATTGGCGGCCAACTCGTGGGCGTGGGTTATGGCGAAGCACAGCAGCCGACGTTCTGGATTCAGCTGCCCATCAACGGCAAGCCGGCCAGCATGGGCAATGGCGTTCACATCGCATTCCGAGCGCGGTCGCGCGCTGAGGTGGACGCCTTTTTCCTGGCGGCAATGGAACAAGGCGGCGTTGAGGACGGCCGCCCCGGTCTTCGTACTGAATACCATCCGGACTATTACGGCGCGTTCGTGCGCGATCCGGACGGCAACAAAATAGAAGCCTGTAGCCACGCCCACGAATGAAACGCCGCCGGCTTCGGAAAAGCCGGCGGCGCCACGGGCCCCTCATGGACCGAAGATGAAATCGCTCGGGTCCACGTTCGCCCCGTTGGCGATCGTGATGACGTCCACGATCAGACCGTCGGCCGAGGCGATTTCCCAGTGGGTGGCGTCGATGCGGGTGATCGACGCGCCGTCCTCGGCGAGGCCGTAGCCTTCGAGAACAATCTGGTCGCCTGCAGCAGCGCCGGCGCCGTTAAAGTCCAGAATGATATCGCCGTTGGCTTGTCCAGCCTTGAACACGAATGTGTCGTTGCCGCTGCCGCCCCAAAGAATGTCCGCGCCGGCGCCGCCGTCGATGCGGTTGCCGACAGAGTTGCGACCGTACAGGGTATCGCTCGAGGCCGAGCCAATCAGGTTCTCAATGGAATTGAACGTGTCGCCTTCGGCGTCGCCGCCAGCGCCGGCGCCGCTGTTCAGATTGACAACAACGCCAGCAACGGACGCTGAGTAATCGGCCGTGTCGAGTCCCGCGCCGCCGTTCAGCGCGTCTGCCCCGGCGCCACCGACGAGCACGTCCGCGCCATCGCCGCCCTTGAGGTTGTCGGCCCCCTCGCCGCCATAAAGGGCGTCGTCGCCGCCATGGCCGTCGATAATGTCGTTGCCGGCGCCGCCCCAGATCGCGTTGGCGACGGACGATCCGAACAGTTTGTCGGCATGATTCGATCCGATCAGGTTTTCCACCTGATTGAAACGGTCGCCCGTGGCGGCGCCCGCGGCGTTGCCGGCGTTGGACAGATATGCCGTGACCGCGCTTGTCGCATCCGCGTAGGTCGCCGTGTCAACGCCATCGCCGCCATTGAATGTATCGGCGCCTGCGCCTCCAATCAGCGTGTCATCTCCCGCACCGCCGTTCAGCGTGTCGTTGCCGGCGCCGCCAATGATCTCGTCATCGCCGGCGTTGCCGTTGAGCGCGTTGGCTGCATCGTTGCCGACAAGAGTGTCGGCGCCGTCGCCGCCCGACCCGTTCTCGATCGTCACGCCGTTGGCGATCGTGAAGCCCGTCCAGGCGCCCAGTGCGTACGAGACCCAACCACCGCCGCCCTCCTCGTACTTCAGCGTGGCGGCGCGCAGATCGATGTACGCGTCTCGGGCGCCGACATAGCGAATTTCGTCGGTGCCGGCGGCGTCCCAGATGCAGGAATAGAATTTTCCGGGGCCGTTCTCGTCCGCGATCGTATAGACATCGTTCCCGGTCGCCCACTCCTCGTTGACGCCGTACTTGTCTTGCAGAACCGCGATATCGAGCGCGGTGAGCGTGCCAACCCAGCCGTAGTGGTCGACTTCTGTGCCGGTGATTCCACCCGAGCGCGGCCCGCCATGGCCCACGGGACGGGCGCCGTACGGCGCGTCCTCGTTCCATCCGTCGTTATAGGACATGACGGTGAAGATCTGCTGGCTGAGGCCCCAATCGCCGTAGCCGCCGCCGATGCCGCCCGTGCCACCGTCGGCCCCGGGCATCACGCTTGAGCGGCCGCCGTTGTCGTGCGGATGCGCCAGGCCGTGGCCGTGTCCGAGTTCGTGCAACAGCGTAGGGAAGTAGAACCCGCCTTGGCTCACGCCTTCCTGAGTCCAGCGCACGTCGCCGGCATTGATCTCCATTTGCCCTTCGTTCTCTTCGTTCGGCGGGCTCATGCGACCCAAAAGGCTGGCGCCGACGCCAGGCGTGCCGTTGTAGGTCACAAACTTGAAGTCCGCCTCTTCTCGAGAAAACACCTCGATATAGACGTTGTCCGTCACTTTCTCGTATTCATCGAGCGCGATGCGAAAGGCGTCCTTCTCCCATTGCTCGAACCCTTTTGCGATCATCGTGTCGGTGGCGCCCGGCGTCGTTGGATTTTCGTCGATGAACACATCGCCGGTCTTCGCGAAATAATAGGTGATGACGTTCTTGCCGGAGATGTCGAACTGCGCGTTGTAAGTCACGCCCGTGTTGGGCGCGCCGTTGTCGCGCGGGCCGTTGTTGCCATCCGGATTGCGCGAGGTGCGGTCGATCTGGCTACCCCAGTCGATGGAATGCATCGGCTGGTCCGGCGTATAGAGCGGGCGGTAGACATTCGGATCGTTCGGATCGACGCGATCCACAAACAACTCGTAGTCGCCGATAAAGTCTCCTTCTCGCCCGTCGGGCGTGCCATTGTCGAAGGCGCGCGCATTGATGAAGTACGTGCCGGCATATGCAGCTTCGTATGTGAGCAGCGCGTCAAGTCCTGACGGCGTATTAGGTCCGCCGCCGTCAGCTGTGACAATCAGATTGCCCTGTGCGTCGTAGAGTTCGATGTACGCGTCGGCGAGCGGAACCCCGCTCGGTCCCCCAGTCACGAGGTACTGGCCGATATTGTAAAGTTCGCCTTGCTGCAGGTTCACGCGGAAGAAATCGAAGTCGCCCGGCATTTCGAGTGTTGAGGTGATGTGCGGGCCGTCGACGGCGATCGTGGCGGTTGTGCTCGTGTCGCCGGGCTGCGCATCGATCGTGAGCGCGAGCGGGACGGTTGGGGCAGAAACAACGTCCTTGTTGTCGCCGACGCCGTCGACCTGAAAACCGTCCCAGAACTTTTGCACTTTCATGCAGGAAGGGCACCCGCACAGCATCGCCTGCGGCGATTCGGGCTGAGTTGGCGTGAAATGAATGGCGGACTTCAGCGCATCCGTGCCGAACGCAGGCGCGTCGTAAGGCGCCGGGCAGATCGTTGGCTGATCCGCAAGCAGGGTTTTAGCGGAGGGGCCGCTGTAATCGGCCCGCACCTCGCGCCAAAGGCCGCGAAAGTCGCTGTCGCCGGGCAAGGCGTCCCAACTGAACGTGTCTTCGGATAAAGCAAAGCGTGCAAGCGCGAATGGACGCATGTGGAACCCTCCCAACCGGGGCGTCAACGGACGCCGTTTGGAGCCGTTAACGAGCGCTCATGCCCCTTTCTTCCGAAGCGGCCGAAAAATTCGCCCCTCCGGTACGCTTCCCGCTCCTTGCCCCTCCCCTGCCCCGCTGCTACCCCACGCGCCCCATGCCCCAGGCTTCGCCTGTCTTGAACGTGATGATCGCCGCCGCGCGCAAAACAGCGCGCGCGCTCGCGCGCGATTTCGGAGAGGTGGAAAACCTTCAGGTTTCCCGCAAAGGGCCTAGCGACTTCGTCTCCGCCGCCGATCTCAAAGCCGAGAAGACATTATTCGAAGAGCTTTCCAGGGCGCGGCCTGGCTATGGCTTCGTGATGGAAGAGCGCGGCGTCGTTGAAGGCACCGACAAGACCAATCTCTGGCTCATCGATCCGCTCGACGGCACCAGCAATTTCCTGCACGGCATCCCGCACTGGGCGATCTCCATCGCCCTCGAGCGCGAGGGCGTGCTGATCGCGGGCGTCATCTATAATGTCGTGCGCGACGAGCTGTTCTGGGCCGAAAAGGGCGTGGGCGCGTTCCTCAACGACAAGCGCATCCGCGTCGCCGCACGCAGCGACATGCGCGACGCATTGATCGCAACCGGAACGCCCTTTCACGGCAAACCCGGGCTCGACGTGTTTCTAGCCGAGGCTGAGCGCGTCTTGAGCAGGAGCGCCGGCATCCGGCGCTGGGGCGCGGCGTCCCTCGACCTCGCTTATGTCGCCGCCGGCCGATTCGACGCGTTTTGGGAGCGTGGGCTCAACGCTTGGGACATTGCCGCTGGCGCCGTGCTCGTGCGCGAAGCGGGGGGCATAGTCACGGAGCCTGACGGTGGGGACTTTATGAAAACCGGCGCTGTCCTTGCGTCAAATACAACGCTGGCGCCCCAGCTCCAGCAGGCGCTGCGCGGCAGTTGATTGCGCTCGACCACTCGTAGAGATTGATCGCAGCACAGCGCGCCTCCGGACCAGGCGCGGGAGGACGCGCGTGACGAAGCGAAGGACAGGCGGGCGCGAAATTTCGGGTTGGGAGATTGCCGCTTTCGCGGCCCCCGCCGGTCCCCTGCTCGCGCTGTCGCTGCCGCCAATCATCTTTCTGCCGCCGTATTTCGCATCCGAGCTCGGCCTGCCGCTCTACGCGGTTTCAGCGATCTTCTTCGGCGTACGCATAGCCGACATCATCATCGATCCGACACTGGGCGGTTTCCAGGATCGCACTGAGCACTCTTGGGGCAGGCGCCGCTTCTGGCTCTCGATTTCCACCCTTCCGCTCATGGCGCTGATCTGGTTCGTGTTCATCGGCATGTGGCCAGGCGTACCGGTGTGGGTCGCAGCCTTGGCCGTCTTCGTCCTGTACTTTGTCTACGCCTCGGCGATGCTCGCCCATTTGGGCTGGGCTGGCGAACTGATTCCCACTTACCACGGCCGAACCCACGTGCTGGGCGCCGTGCAAGTGGCCAGCATGATCGGTCAAGTGCTGATGCTGGTCATCGCCGGATTCGTCGCGCAGGCCCCCGGAGGCTCCGATGCAGCCGCGGTTCATGCCATGGGGTGGACGCTGGTGATGCTGCTTCCGGCCATGGTGCTGCTTGCCGTCAGCATCGTGCCCGAGCCGCGCCGACCGCCGCAACAGCATATGACCCTAAGACAGGCGCTGAGCACGCTGATTGAGAATAGACTTGTGCAGCGCGTGTTGCTTCCCGACTTTCTGCTCGGGATCGCTCAGGGCGTTTCTGGCGGGCTGTTTCTTTTCTACTTCCAGTTCATCCTCGGCTTCGAGCGCGAGTCGCAAACGCTGCTCGCCATCTATTTCATCGCCGGTTTGGTAGGCGTGCCTGTCTGGTGGTTCGCGGCGCGCCGCTGGGGCAAGGACCGCGCCCTGCAGGGCGCGCTGATTTACACTTCGATCACCACGGCGATTTTGCTTGTGCTGCCCCCCAATCAGTTCTGGTTGGTTGCGCCTTTCATGGTCGTAGCGGGGCTGGCGCAAGGGGGAGGCGTGCTGCTTACACGATCCTTGATGGCGGATGTCGTCGACGACGACGAATTGAAAACTGGCGCGCGGCGCTCAGGCTTGTTCTTCGGGCTATTGCTGACAACCTCGAAGCTCGGCGTTGCTGCCGGACCCATTACCTACGCCATTCTCGGCTTGGTTGGCTTCGACGCCGCCGCAGGCGCCGCGAACCGGCCAGAGGCGCTGCTGACGCTACAGATCCTTTTTATCGGCGTGCCGATCGCCCTTTGCGCGCTGGCGGCCCTCTCGCTGCGCAATTATCCGCTGGATGAAAAGGCCCAGGCCGAGCTTCACGCCGCCATCGAGGCGCGCCATGCGGCGAACAACGCAAACACTTTGGGTCCGGTCACCAAATAGCGCCGCCACAGACGGGTTGGCTCGCTCAGCAAACGATGCAGCCATTCGAGCCCTGCTCTGCGCACCCAGCGCGGCGCGCGTTCGACCCGTCCGGAGAGGAAATCCAACGCCGCGCCGACGCACAGACCCACGCCCGTTGCCCCGCCGTGCTGGGCGATGGCGTAGGCGATCAGTTCCTGCTGCGGGGCGCCCACGCAGATGAACGTGAACCGTGAGGGCTGCGCCGCTGCAAACGCCGCAGCGCGAACCACAGCCTGCGGATCGCGCTTCAGCCCCATGGGCGGGCGATGCCAGCGCACATTGGTCAAACGGTAGCGCTGCTTGAGCGCGGCGATGCTGAGATCGTCGCCGCCGATGATCGTAATAGGCTCGTGACGGTCGATCACGCTGTCGAGCAGGCGCTCAGCCAGATCGGATCCCGGCGCCACCGGAAGTGCGATCCCCGCACGCCGCGCCAACGCGCTCAGAATACGGCTGTCGTTCAACGTGAGCCAGGCGCGATCGTAAAGCGCCCGGCGTCCGGGCTCGCCCGACAGACCCACGACGTGATCGACATTGGGCGTGGCGACATAGACAAACGGCGCGCCAAGGGCGGCGCGCGCAGCTATGGCGTCGACCGCGCCCTCCAAGTCAAGGCCGCTGAATTCAATGTCGAGAAAGTTCGTCCCGCGCAGCATCTGCGCGCCGCCGTCAAAAGGCATCGTCATTAACCCAAACGCGCGCTTAACGCCGTTTGAGCGTCCTATGCAGAAAGCGGGCCGGATGGATCGCGTCGAGCGCGCCTTGCGACAGCGGCATCGGTTCGCCGCAAATTTCCGAAGCGATCCGCTCGCCCAAGAGCGGCGCCAGCGTCAGCCCCCGCGCTCCAAGACCGCCGATAACGTAAACGCCCGCGTGCGCCGGCGGCGGCGCGTCGATCGGAGTGTTGCGGCCGTGAGCGATATGTCCGTATTGCGCAAGCCAGGCGGGCGCGTCCGGCAAAAGGCCTGCGATCGGCATGCGGTCCGGCGTGGTTGCGCGCAGCGAAGCGCGCGAGTGAAGGGTGGTTGCATCGATCTTCGCTGCGATCTGTGGCGCAAGCTTCGCCAACGCCGCGATATTGCGCTCGCGCGCTTCTCGGTTAGCGCCCGTCTCGCCGGGACGTTCCGCGTCGGCCGACATGACATGCGGATCGAAGGTCGCGCCGAACAGCACGCCACCGCTGAAAGGCGCGACATAGGAACCGCGCACCAGTGCGTGTTGAATCGTGGGCCCCGCGCCCCACTCGATCTGTCCAAGCGACAAGCCTATCGGCAGGAAAGCGGCCGGCGCGAAGCGCGTGAGCGCCGGACCGCACGCCAGGACGACGACGTCCGCCTTCAACATTGCACGGCCATCCGGCGCACGGAGGATCCAACTCTCGCTGCTGCGATCCAGCGCCTGCACTGCAGCTTCGAACTGCAGGTGCGCGCCCTGCAGCATGGCTTCAATGGCAGCGCGAGGACGCAGTACGCCGGCGCGCGGATGCAGCGCAGCGCCGCTTGCCAGGGCCGCGAGCCAGTCCGTCGGCAGCGGCGGATCGGTCAGCAGATCGGCGAACGCCGCGTCGTCCTCCTCCGCGACGCGCTGCTCCACGCCGCACGCTTCAAAGATACCCTCGCCCAAGACTTGGTAGGCCGCGATCGCGTGCAGATAGGCGGCGAGGAAAACCTCCGCCACCGGCCCGCCACCGCGGTCTAGCCGCGGCATCACCAGGCCCGCGGGATTGCCGCTCGCGCCTGCGCCAAGCTCGGGCGCACCTTCAAGCACGATCGTTTCAACGCCACGCCGCGCGAGTGCGTGGGCGCACGACGCGCCGGCGATGCCTGCTCCGATAACCGCCACGCGCTTCGGATTCGCGGCGGCGTAGGGATAAGGAGCGCGGGTCTTCAGACCCGCACTGCTCGGCCCAGTCTTCGATTGCGGGTCTGAAGACCGGCGCTCCACTAAGCGCGCCTCCAGCCGCTCGCGCTTGGCGCCGTAGCCGGGCTTCTTTTCCACAGCGAAGCCAGCCTCTTCCAGGCCGCGCCGCACTGCTCCGGCAACGCTGAACGTGGCGGCCCGCGCCTCCGGCGCCGAAAGGCGCGCGATGTGCCGGAAGACCTGCGGCGTCCACATCGCGGCGTTTTTCGATGGAGCGAAGCCGTCCAGAAACCAGGCGTCGAAACGTCCGCTCAGCCCCGCGAGGATCGTTTCGGCCTCGCCAGTGAATACTGTGAGGGCGAAACGGTCGGCCTCGAACCAGATGCGCTGCGGCGCATACGCCCGCACGGGCCAATGCGCGAGCAATCGTTCGGCCAGATCGCCGATGTCTGGAAAACGTGTGAGAGCGCGCGCGGCGTCTTCCCTTGCCAGGGGGGATGCCTCGATGGTGGAGATATGCAATGCTGCATGAGGCGGGCGAGCCTGTTTCCACGCCCGCCATGCCGCCAAGACATTCAGTCCACTACCGAATCCGAGTTCGCAGATCGCGAAGCGGTCCCGGCCCATCCACGCTCTCGGAAGGCCGGTTCCCTCCAGGAATACGAGCTCGGCTTCCGCCAAACCTCCGGCTTCGGAATAGTAGACGTCGTCGAAAGCGCTCGCCCGCGGCGCGCCGCTGTCAGTCCACTCCAGCGCGGCGGATGGCGGCAGACGCGACATGCACTTGCTCATAGCAAACGGGCCGCTCGCAAGAGCGGCCCGCCGCATTTTTTCAGTCCGTAAGCGAAATTACGGCGTGGTCGTCGTGCCACCAGCCGGCGGCGTGGTCGTCGTGCCACCAGCCGGCGGCGTGGTGGTGGTTTCGCCAGCCGGAGGCGTCGTCGCGGTCGAGTCGACCGGGGCTTCCGAAGGAGCCGCGGTGCTGTCGGTCGCGGTGTCCGCGGCCGGTGCCGTTTCTTCTTCGGTGGTCGTCGTCGTCTGGCCACAGGCCGCGACGCCGAAGGCGAGAACGGCAGCGGCAGCAGCCGCCATGCCCAACTTGAACTTCGTCATAGGTTCTACCCCTCGTCTCAGCGCCGGGGTCTGCCCCCAACGCGGGAGGCGACTCCATGCCAAGCTTTAACCGTAATGGCAAGGGTTCCCCGGGTACAGGGGCATCCAAATACGCATAGCGCCGAGTCGTTGCATCAGGCCTCGGTGGCGGCTGCCAGCGCCTCTTCCAGCTGCGCGAAAGTCGGCTGCAACGGCGTCGGCACCGACCCGCGCCCGATTTCAACTGAAACCTGCGCGGCGTTGCCGTGCAGATGCGCAACGAGCACGTCGCGAATAATTTTATAGAATTGCGCATCGTGCTCGATCACTGCGTTGAGCCGCTGGGCGATCGGGCCAACGATGCCGTAGGCCAGAAAGACGCCGAGGAACGTCCCGACCAACGCTTTGCCGATCATGAGACCGAGGATTTCCGGCGGCTCGTTGATCGCGCCCATCGTCTTCACGATGCCCAGCACGGCCGCGACGATGCCGAGCGCCGGCAAGCCGTCCGCCATGCCCTGCAGCGCGTGCGCCGGGTGCAGGCTTTCGTGGTGATGTTTTTCGATCTGCTTTTCCATGGCGTCCTCGACCTGATGGGGATCGTCGAGGTTCATGGTCATCATGCGCAGCGTGTCGCAGATGAAATCGACTACGAAGTGGTCTTTGCAGAGCTTGGGGTACTTCTGGAAAATCGCGCTTTCTTTCGGGTTCTCGATGTGCGGCTCGAGCGCGACGATGCCCTTAGTCTTCATCAGTTTTGTCAGCTGGAAGAGCAGTGCGAGCAGGTCGGAATAGTCCTTTCTATTCCACTTGGGCCCGCTCATCACTTTTCCGACGCCGCCGGCCACGGCTTTCAGCCCATTCATGTCGTTGGAGATGATGAGGGCGCCTAGGGCTGCGCCGCCGATCATCATGAACTCCATCGGCGCCGCTTCCAGCAGCACTTCGAAATGGCCCCCCGCCAGCATGAAGCCGCCGAAGACCATGCCGAACACGACGACCAGGCCGATGATGGGAAACATGGATAACGCGCGTTTACTTGAAGGACCCCAACCAGAGCCGCTTATGCACCAACGCGCTTAATGCGCCGTTTCGGTTGACCTACAATTTGCCTATTACCGGCTGAGAAAGACAGTCCTCATGCCGCTCGACTTCGACAGCCTTCGTCCGCCCTCCCCGTTTTTCAACGAAACCCACCATCAGTGGCGCAGAAGCCTGCGTCGCTTCGTCGAACGCGAACTCATGCCGCACGCCACGGATTGGGACGAGATCGGCATCGTGCCGCGCGAGGTGTTCGTCAAAGCTGGGGCTTTCGGCCTTTTGGGCGCGGGCTATCCGGAAGAATACGGCGGCTGGCGTGAGGGCTACGACCGCTTTCACGCAATCGTAACCTCCGAAGAGCTGGCGCGCATCGGCGCAGGGGGCGTGACGGCGGCACTGATGGTGCATGGCATCGGCCTGCCGCCGATCATCGCTCGCGGATCCGATGAGATGAAAGCGCGCATCGCGCCCGCTGTGCTCAAAGGCGAAAAACAGATCAGCCTCGCCATCACCGAGCCCGATGCGGGCTCCGATGTCGCCAGCATTGCCACTCGCGCCGAACGCCACGGCGACGTTTACATCGTCAACGGCGCCAAGACCTACATCACCGGCGGCATGACCTCGCACTACCTGACGACGGCCGTGCGCACCGGCGGCCCCGGCGCGAGCGGCGTCTCGCTGCTGTTGATTGAAGCAGACCGCGCCGGGGTCAGTCGCACGCCCCTCAAGAAACAAGGCTGGTGGGCTTCTGACACTGCGTCGATCTTCTTCGACAATGTCGAGGTCCCGATCCAAAACTTGATCGGCGCGGAGAACCAAGGTTTTGCCGGCATCATGGTCAATTTCAATGGCGAGCGTCTCGGCTTGGCCTCGGGCGCGACCGCGCTCTCGCGCGTTTGCATCGAAGAAGCAGCCAACTGGGCGCAACAACGCACCACTTTCGGCAAACGGCTCGCCGATCATCAGGTGATCCGCCACAAGATCGCGACGATGCTGCAACGGGTGAACGCAACGACGTCTTATCTCGAACACTGTGCTTGGCGCGTGCAGAATGGCGAAAGTCCCATCGCCGATCTCTGTTTGTTGAAGGTGCAGGCCAGCGAAACGTTAGAATTCTGCGCGCGCGAGGCAATGCAGATTCTGGGCGGCGCCGGCTATATGCGCGGAGGGCGCGTTGAAAGAATTTATCGCGAGGTGCGCGTCAATGCGATCGGCGGAGGTTCCGAAGAAATCATGCGCGACCTCGCCGCGCGGCAACTGGGGCTTTGAGGCCAGGCCAATGGGCTTCTTTTCAGGCCTTTTCCCCTAACGCTGTTTCAGCGTAGCAAGGCGCCTCCGGCGCATGCCCGACACCCAACCTCCCCTGCCCGAAGAGGCGCGCCTTGCTCCGCAAGCGCCGATCGGGCGCAACCGGCAATTCCGCCTGCTATTTCTCTGCCTCCTCGTCATCGGCGCGGGCAATTCGATGCTGCTGGCGGTGGCGCCGCCGCTCGTGCGCGAACTCAATCTTCCGGACTCAAGCGTCGGCTGGATCTTCTCGCTTTCTGCTTTGCTCTGGGTCTTCGCCAGCCCGTACTGGGGCCGCCTGTCAGACCGAATCGGTCGCAAGCCCGTCGCCGCGCTTGGCCTTGGCGCTTATGCCCTATCGATGGCGTCGTTCGGGGTGATGGTGATGCTGGGGCAGAACGCCATTCTCTCCGGCCTCGGCCTCTTTATCGGCCTCATGCTCGCGCGCTCGATTTTCGGCGCGTTTGGCTCTGCCTCCTCGCCCGCTGCGCAAGCCTACATTGCCGATCGCACCACGATCTTCGAACGCACCGAACAGCTCGCCGGGCTCACATCTGCCTTTGCGCTCGGCCAGGCGTTCGGGCCCGCCGTCTGCGCCGCGCTCGCAGCGTGGCTTGGCCTCGTCTTTCCGATCTGGCTGATCGCAGCCCTCGCTGCCGGCGCCGCATTCTCAATATGGCGTTATCTTCCAGAGAATACGCCGCCGAAGTCTGAACGTCCGCGCGGCGAATGGCGCGAGTCCCTGGCTTTGATCGGCGACCGTAGAATTTCCGCTTACTTGCTGTATGGATTCGCGCTCTCGCTCGTCGCCGGGGTGACCGTCCAGGTGTTCGGTCTCTTCACGATGGACCGGCTCGGCGTTTCCGGCGAACGCGGCGCGGAGCTGACAGCCGCTGGCTTTATGGTCAACGCATTGGCGCTGCTGGCGACTCAAATGGCCATCATTCCAAGACTGAAGCTGGGTCCACGCGCGCTGATGGCCTGGGGCGCCGGCTTGCTCGGGCTTGGAGTCGCCATGCAGATCGCGGCGCCGACGCTCGGCATGCTGCTCGTTTCGCAAGCCGTGCAAGGGCTGGGGGCCGGCCTCGCGCGTCCAGGCTTCACCGGCGGCGCATCGGTCGCGGTCAAGCCGCATGAGCAAGGCGCGGCCGCGGGCTTGGTTGTGGCGACGAACGGTGCGGGCTTTGTATTTTCGCCATTGATCGGCGGCGTCGCCTACGAGCGGCTCGGCATGAACGTCCCGCTGCTCATTACGTTGGCGCTGCTGATCGCGATGACAGCTTTCGCGTTGATCAGCCGGCGGTTGCGCTACAGCGCGCTCGATCACGCCCCGCCGAGTGAGCCCACGCAGCCTTGATCCGCCTCTAACTGGCCGCCGCGCGCGCGGCCTCCAGCACGACATCCGTCGCGCGGCCTCGCACTTCCATACCGCGATCGCGTTCGAAACGCCGAATGGCCGCGCGCGTTCGCTCCCCGATCCGTCCATCCGCCGGGCCGGCGCTGTATCCAAGCCGATTGAGCAGACGCTGCAATTCGCGGATGCCGGCGCGCTGCAGCCCGCGCGGTTCGCGCGCAGGCTCTGTGACCACGCCAGCCCGAACGCGAACGCGCTCGAGCAGCGCAACGGTCGGGAATCCGTCTGCGACAAGACCTTGATCGGCCTGAAATCCGCGCACTGCGCCGCGTGTTTTTGAGCCGAACAGGCCGTCGGGCTCTCCGGCGTCATACCCCAGCCCGTTCAGCAACGTTTGCAATTCAAGCGTCTGCTCACGGTTGAGCGAGCCCGCATGAGTGGGCCAGCCGCGGACCAGCGTAGAGCTGCGCCCTTCGAACGCGCGCGCCAGCAGCGCCACCACAAGCGCGTAGCGGTCTGAATTGTTGTAGCGTCGGATCACCGCGAAGTTCGGGTGCAGCAGAAGCGCTGGCCCCGCGGCGCCCGCGGGGAGAAACAGCTGAGACTGCAGCATGCGTTCGTCGTTACGCCATTCGCCGCCGTCGATGCGGCGCACGCCCAGCTCGCTCCATTCGGCGACCGGACGCGCCGTGCCGTCGGCCAGCGCGTAATTGAAACCGTCCGGCAATCGCACTTCGTCGAACACCGGCTGGCCGCGCTGCCAGCCGCGATCCGCCAGATAGTTCGCGATCGAAGCAGCGACATCGCCGCGGCTGTTCCAGATATCCCGGTGTCCGTCGCCGTCCCAATCGACCGCCGTCGTAAGATAGACGTCCGGCATGAATTGGGGCTGTCCGAGCGCGCCCGCCCACGAGGAACGCAGCTCATTCTGATCGGCGAGCCTGCGCTCGACCATCTCAGTCAGCGCGAGGAGATAGCCTTCGAACTGCGAACGGCGCCGGCCTTCCCAGGCCAAAGTCGCGAGCGCTTCGGCCGCCTGGTAGGGCAGCTCCGCCGCGCCGTAATTACTCTCAAGGCCCCAGATGCCGAGGATGATGCCGCTCGGCACGCCATAACGTTGTTCAACGGCGTCCAGCGTCGGCCCGATTGCCGCCCTCAGGGCGCGACCGTCATTGATACGCCGCTCAGTCACCCGGTTGTTAACGTAGTCCCAGACCGGGGCGACGAATTCGGGCTGCCGCCGATCAAGGTCGATGACCCGCTGGTCCGGCCGCGCGCCGCTGAGCAGCTGCCCCAGGACATCAGGGTCGCGCCCGCGCGCCACCGCGCGGCGGGCGAAATCGTCGCGCCAGGCGTCAAACTCGGGATTTCCCGACGAGGCGAACGTCGGGGGGACCGGCAACGGCTGGGCGGTCCCCGTTGTCGGCCCACAGGCGATCGCGAGCGACATCGCCGCAGCCAGCATCACAGCACGCGCCATCTCAAACCGCTCCATCATGGGCCCCGAACGCCCCTAAAGCGCGCCGGGCGCCGCAGCAACGTCTCCCGCAATTGACATGCCCGGCCCTGCCCCTTAGGTACCCCGCTTCCATTTCGACCCGGAAAACACGGCCATGAAAGTCAAGTCGTCCCTCAAGTCGCTGAAGGCTCGTCATCGGGCCTGCCGGGTCGTGCGCCGCAAGGGCCGGGTCTACGTGATCAATAAGGTCGATCCGCGCTATAAGGCCAAACAGGGCTGAAATAGGCCGTAATTGGCGCCTACAGGCGCCCTCGCCGCCAACGTGTTTATCGGGTAACCTGAACGCGATTCAGATCGCGATGCGTCGTTTCGTTTTCGCTCTCGCAGCTGCCATTGCGCTCGCCACGTGCGGGCCGAATACGCGCGCGCCCACGCGAACCGATCCCGAACTCGACGCCCTGTTCGTGCAGCTGGAGCAGGCGCCCGATGCGGAGACAGCAGCCGCGCTTGAGCAGCAGATCTGGCTCAGATGGTCGGATAGCGGATCTCCAACGGTCAACGTGCTGCTGGAGCGAGCAGCCGCAGCGCAGTCCGACGGCGATGCTGAGCTCGCGGAGCGTTTCCTGGATCAAGCGAGCGACCTCGCGCCCGAATACGCTGAGCCTTGGAACCGGCGCGCCAACCTGGCTTACGCGGCCGAGGACTATAGCGGCGCCATCACCGCCATTCAGGAAACACTGAAGCGCGAGCCGCGTCACTTCGCGGCGATGGCTGCGCTCGGCATCATTTATGAAGAGCTCGGCCAACAGCGGGCGGCGCTGGAAGCCTATCGTGCGGCGCTTGCGGTCCATCCCTATTACGAGGTGGCGCAGCAGGGCGTCCGGCGGCTCGAACCGCGCGTGGACGGCCGCGACGCATGATCTTCCTCTTCGCAGCCGCCGCGCTTGCGGCGGCGATCGCGGCGCTGGTCTGGAATGCCCGGCGCTACACGCGCTGGGCCAACGCGAAGTGGCCGCCGCAAGGCCGGTTCATCGAAGCTGAAGGCGCGCGGCTGCACATCCGCGAGGCGGGGCTCGAAGGCGCGCCGCGAGTCCTCCTCATCCACGGCGCAAGCTCCAATTTGCTCGAATTGTGGGGGCCGCTCGCTGCCGAGTTCTCCCCGCTCCACCGGGTGATCGCCTACGACCGCCCTGGCATGGGCCACTCGTCGCGCGCCAAACGCGACGCCCACACGCTCGCTGCGCAGGCGCGCTGCGCTGCGCGCGTGTTGGAGGAAAGCGGTTCGGGGCCAGCGATTGTCGTCGGACACTCCCTCGGCGCGGCTGTCGCGCTGCGCCTGGCGCTGGACTATCCCAAACTTGTACGCGGCCTGGTGCTGATCGCGCCGGCGTGCAATCCCTATCCCGGCAAGAATGCTTGGTGGGCGCGCCTTTCGGCGACGCCGGTGCTGGGCGATCTCTTCTGCGGCCTCATCATTCCATGGCTTGCGCCAATGCTGGCGCACGCAAGCATCGCCAACAATTTCTGGCCGGCCGCGACGCCTGTGAGTTACGCCGAGGAAGCTGGCGTCGGCCTCATCTTTCGCCCGCGCGCGTTCAAAGCGAGTGCGCAGGACGTGGTTGCGACGAATCCGGAATTCGCGGCGCAAGCGGCGCGCTATACGGACTTGTTCACACCCGCCGTCATCATCACCGCCGAGAAGGACAAGATCGTCTCGCCCAAGCGCCACGCGCGGGCTTTGGCGGCAACCCTGCCCGCCGCCGAACTCGTGATCGCGCCCGACACCGGGCATATGCCCCACCGCCTGAGGACAGATCTGGTCGTCGGAGCGATTCGGCGTGTCAACGAGATGGCGAGCGTAAACGCCGAAGGTTAGCCTTCCTCAACGATTCGATTCTCGAAACGAGGAAGAGGCCATGCCGGATTTTGGTGGGACGGAAACGGTCGCGGCGCAATCGCTGACGCAAACGGCGCAGGAAAAACTACGCCAGCTCGTGGCGCGCATCGAGAAGCTGGAAGAAGAAAAGAAGGGCATCGCCGACGACGTGAAGGAAAGCTACGCCGAAGCCAAAGCGATGGGCTTCGACACCAAGGTGCTGCGCCAGGTCATCCGCCTGCGCAAGCAGGACCGCCAGGAGCGCGAAGAGCAGGAACAGGTGCGCGACTTGTACCTGCATGCGCTCGGGGAAATCTGACATTCGTCATTCCGGGTCGTCGCGCAGCGACGAGCCCGGAATCCAGCCGAGACTCTGCCATCGAAGCGACTGCCTGAATTTCGGATCGCGCTTCACGCGTCCGGAATGACGAGTAATATCGCCGCGGGAGGGGAAAATGCCCCGCGACGTCGATCTTAAGAAAACGCGCAAGGCGCTGCGGATCATCCGCAAGCTCGCCGCCCAGAGCACGGCGCCTGAAACGATCGATCCGGAAACGGGCGAGATTAGGCCCGGCGAAGGCGCAGTCGATTACTCGCAGTGGGAAAACGAATTTCTCACCGCTGCAGACCGTGAAGCTGAAAGAGATCGCGGCCAAGGCGCGTGGCAAAAAGCGCAAGGGACTGACGACGAAAAAGCCGCTGGGGTGGAAGCATCGCCAGCGGCCTGATCGTTCAGAGTAGAAAATCAGCCTTCCGCGGCCGCGCGTTCTTCCAGCCCGTACTCACGCAGTTTGCGGTAGAGCGTCGAGCGGCCGATGCCGAGGCGGCGCGCGACTTCCGACATATGGCCTGAATAATGATCGATGGCGAGTTCAATGAGGTCACGCTCGATCTGCTCAAGCTGCCGCAAATGGCCCTCGCTGTCGAACACGCTGATCGGACGCGGCGCGTCGGAGGCTTCCGTAACCGCCGCGCTAAATGAGACATGAGCTTGCGCAAAGTGATCGTTGGCTGGCTGAGGCGCTTCTAAGGGCGCGGCGTCATTGGCCGCTACGAGTGGCTTCAGCCCCGAGATTTGCGGAAAATCCTCGGGCTGCAGCAGATCACCCTCGCAAAGGATCACCGCGCGGAACACCGCGTTCTCGAGCTGGCGCACGTTGCCGGGCCAGTCGAAGTCGAGGAGCATCCGCATGGTCGCCTGTGCAGCGCCCCGCACGGCGCGCCCCTCCTCCGCATTGAAACGCGCCACGAAGCGAGTGACCAGCGCGGGAATGTCTTCCTTGCGCTCGCGCAGCGGCGGCGCCTCGATCGGAAAGACGTTTAGACGATAGTACAAATCTTCGCGGAAGCGGCCGTCCGCAACGAGCTTCGCCAGGTCTTTGTTGGTTGCGCTGATGATGCGCACATCGACCTTGACCGGACGTTTGGCGCCCACGGGGTCGACTTCGCCTTCCTGTAGCACGCGCAATAGCTTCACCTGCATGTCGAGCGGCAGCTCGCCGACCTCATCGAGAAAGAGCGTGCCCCCATTCGCCTCCACGAACTTGCCGGCGTGATTGTCAGTCGCGCCCGTGAAGGAGCCTTTGGCGTGGCCGAACAGGATGCTCTCAACCAGATTCTCGGGTATCGCGCCGCAATTCACCGTCACGAACGGCTTGCCGGCGCGATCCGAGGCGCCCTGAATGCAGCGCGCCAGCACTTCCTTGCCGACGCCGCTTTCGCCCGTGATCAGCACGGGAATGTTGGAGGCCGCAGCGCGCCTGCCCATGCGCACGACCGGGCCCATAACAGGCGCATTCGCGACCATATCGTCGAACGAAAGCTGGCCGGCCGCGCGCTTCTTCATGCGCACGACTTCGGTCTTCAAATTCGACATCTCGAGCGCGTTGCGGATCGACACCATGATCCGCTCGGGGCTGGCAGGCTTTACGAAAAAGTCCGTCGCGCCCGCCTGCATCGCCTGTACGACCGTGTCGATACCGCCCGACGCAGTCAGCACGATGCACGGCAGATCGCCGCGGCGGATGCGGATCTCTTTCAGGGCCTCCTGCCCGCTCATGCCAGGCATGACGAGATCCAGGAGCACACAGTCGATGTCGGCGTGCCTATCGACCTGATCGACCGCCTGCTGGCCGTTTTCCGCCGTGCGCGTGCTGAACCCGTTGCGCTCGACAGCCGCCTGCAACAGGCGGCGCTGCGCCGGATCGTCATCGACGATCAGGATCGTCTTTCCCATGTCACCACCACCCAAACCGCCGCGTTTCTCTGATGGAAACGCTGATCGTTGGCCGGACCATAACCACGGGAAGTTCAGGTCGCGTTAAAATGGCACACTCGCCTGCGATTTTCGTAAGGGCTCGTAGGCATTAGATGAACGCCGTGTTCACCACGACCTCCTGCACATGAGCGACGCACGCGACCCCGAGCGCAACCGCATCACCGCGCGCATAGGGCGTGTGGCGCAGGTTGGAGCCAATATGTCGACCGTCGCGGCTGCGCGCGTCACCGGCGCCGATCAGGCTGCCCTCGCGAAGGCGTTGCGGCAGGCTCTGGGCCGCTCCAAAGGCCCGTTGATGAAGGTGGCGCAGCTCCTCGCCACAATCCCGGACCTGTTGCCGCAGGCCTATGCAGAGGAATTCCGCAAACTGCAGGCGCACGCCCCGCCCATGGGTTGGCCGTTCGTGCAGCGGCGCATGCGCGCGGAGTTGGGCGAAGATTGGGAAAGCAAATTCGCATCATTCGACCGCACGGCCGCCGCCGCGGCCTCGCTCGGCCAGGTGCATCGCGCGACCGCGCATGACGGCCGCGCGCTCGCCTGCAAACTGCAATACCCGGACATGGCCAGCGCCGTCGAAGCCGATCTCGGCCAGCTGCGGACATTGCTCGCCCTTTTCAAGTCGATGGACAAGACCATCGACAGCACCGAAGCGGTGGAAGAGGTCGGCGAGCGGCTCCGCGAAGAACTGGAGTACGACCGCGAGCTGAAGCACATGCGCCTCTTCGCGCTGATGCTGGCCGACGAGCCGCGCATCAAGACGCCTGAGCCGCTTGAAGAGCTTTCGACAAGGCGCCTGCTTACAATGACCTGGCTTGAGGGCCGCGGCCTCATGTCCTGGCTCGACGCGCCGCAGGAGACGCGCAACCGTATCGCCGAGCTGTTGTTCAAGGCCTGGTGGGGACCCATGACGCATTACGGCGTCATCCATGGCGATCCGCACCTCGGTAATTATGCGCTCACTGAAAACGCCGAGCATCTGCACCTGCTCGACTTCGGCTGCGTGCGCATTTTCCCGCCGCGATTCCTCGATGGCGTGGTCGGCCTCTACCGCGGGCTGAAGGCAAGCGACATGAACCAGATTGCGCACGCCTACGAGATTTGGGGCTTCAAGAACCTCAACTCCGAACTGATCGAAGCGCTCACCATGTGGGCGCGGTTCATTTACGGGCCGCTGCTCGATGACCGTGTACGCACCATAGCCGATGATGTCCCCCCTTCCATGTACGGCCGCCGCGAAGCCTTTGAGGTTAGGAAGCGCTTGAAGACGCTGGGGCCTGTGCTCATCCCGCGCGAATTCGTGTTCATGGATCGCGCCGCCATTGGGCTTGGCGCCGCGTTCTTGCATTTGCGCGCTGAGCTCAACTTCGGGCGCATGTTCGGCGAAAGCGTAGAAGGGTTCTCAACAAAAGCGCTCGCTGATCGACAACAAGCGGCATTGCGCCAGGTCGGCCTGTAAAGTCGCCTCGCTTGCGCACCTCGGCCCGTCGCTGAGAATCAATGCTTGGCCAAGCGGTCTCAACGCTTCCTGATCGGACTAGGCCCCCATGACGGTCATAGTGGATTGGTGCGCGGCGAGGGCCGCAATCAGCACAGCTTGAATTCCGGTTCGGTAGACGACGCGGGCCGGGCCGCTCCAACACGACGCCAGCAGAACGAGGCTCGATACGGCGATTGAGGGGACAAGCCAGTAAAGCGAGCCGGCGAACTGGACTGCCAGCGGCCACGCCAGCAGTGAAAGCAGATGCACAACCGCCGCAAACTTGCAGCCGGGCGACCTGCTCCGCGCAGCGTCGGCCATGTTGGCGGAGGCCGGGTAAAGCGCGACAGCAACCACCATCGCCGCGAGGAAAAACACGGCCCAAACGTCGGTGCGCCCGATGGCCACTGCAGCGGCAAAGCCGAGCGCGCTGCCAAGTGCGCACGCGCCGAATACTGTCGCGAGGCGTTCCGAACGGAGGAAGTCGGTGCTTGCCGCGGGTGCGGCATCGACGGTGTAGGACGCATAACTCATGTTTACGCCAGCTTTCCGCCCGCATAACGGCGCCGGCCGCGGCGCGGTTCCTCGCAGCTTGCGGGCCCGCGCCCCGTGTGCGTTATGGAGCGCCGGAGGGAGTGGCCGCGGGATATGGAACACAACACGCTGATCACGACCCTGGTGGCCGCGATCGTGCTGGCGTTCGTGTTCGGCTTTATCGCGCAGCGCCTCAGGCTTTCGCCCATCGTCGGCTATTTGCTGGCTGGCGTTGCGGTGGGCCCGTACACGCCTGGCTTCGAAGCCGACCTCGATCTCGCTCTCCAACTCTCCGTAATCGGCGTCATCCTGCTGATGTTCGGTGTCGGGCTGAAAATCTCGATCGAGGACATCTGGGCCGTCCGCTGGGTGGCTGTGCCCGGCTCGCTTCTGCAGACTGTTCTCGTTGCGCTGTTCGGGGCGGCTGTCGGCCTCATGTTCGGCCAGCCGCTTTCCGAAGCGCTTCTGCTCGGTTCGGCGCTTTCGATCGCGAGCACCATCGTCTTCTTTCGCGTGCTGGAAGACCGGCGGCTGATGAAAACGGAAGAGGGACGGATCGGCGTCTCCTGGCTACTGGTCGAAGACCTGCTCATCGTCCTCGCCATTGTGGTGTTGCCTGCGCTGGTCTGGGCGGGCTCGAACGAAGGCGCGGTTCCGTTAACGCGCATTCTCGCCGCGCTCGGCGTCACGTTCGCCAAGATCGCCGCGTTCGTCGCGCTGATGCTGGTGATCGGCGCGCGTTTCTTTCCCTGGTTGATCGTGAAGATTGCACACACGAAGTCGCGCGAACTGCTTTCGCTGGGCACATTGGCGCTGGCGCTCGGCGTGGCCTGGGTCGCATTTGCTTTCTTCGACGCCAGCTTCGCGCTGGGCGCTTTTCTGGGCGGTCTTGCGCTCAACGGCTCGCGCTTCAGCCATCGTGTGGCTGAGGATTCCCTGCCCCTTCGCGACACCTTCGCGGTTCTATTCTTCGTCGCAGTCGGCATGCTGTTCGACCCGATGGCTGTCTTGCGCCAGCCCCTGGCGCTGGCCGCCATCGTGTTCGTTGTCATCGCGGCCAAAGCAGCGCTCGCTTATTGGCCGCTGCGCATGATGGGACAACCGCATGCAGTCAGCGCGCTGGTGGCGCTTGGCACCGCCCAGATTGGCGAGTTCTCCTTCGTCCTGGCCAATATGGGACGTCAGCTCAACGTGATGAGTGTTGAAACCTACAATCTCATTCTGGCGGCCGCGCTAATATCGATCGCAGCCAACCCGTTCCTCCTGCGCCTAGCCCCGTCGCCGGCCGCCAGGCCTGCTGGCTAGGCTCATCCCGGCCTGTGCGCGGGCGCATAGTCGACTGGAGGGCGCGCTGCGTCAGCCGTTCTCGCGCGAGGGCGTGGCCGCAACCCGAACAGGAAACGCAGCCACGGCGTGCGCCGCACCAGGAGGTGGTAGATGAGAAGCGGCACGACCGTCGCCGCCATAATCAGCGTCGGCAGTTCCAGCGCCAGGGGCCAACGCCAGCCGAGGATCACGTCGGCGGCGAGAATGAGGGTTGTCTGATGCAGCAGATACACCGGCAGAATGGCGTCCGAGGCGTAGGTCAGCGTGGGAGAAGCTCGATTGAGCGCCCAGTGGCCGAAAGTCACCACGCTCCATAGCATCGCGCCGCCATATGCACCGCGCGCCACCAGCCAGATGTTGTTGAGCTCGGGCCGGCCGTTCAGGACCAGCCATTCCAGCCAAACGCTTGCGCAGAGCAAGGCCGCCGCGGCGCCCCACAGCCTCAATTTGAAGCGGCCGAAATCCAGCAGCCGCGCGTTCCTTCCAATCATCACGCCCAAGAGAAATAGCGGTAGAAACTTCAGATGGCCGCCCCAATCGGTGAGGAACATGCGGTCGCCCGACATGCTCACGCTGAAAGCGGTTTCAATAAAGGCGAACCAGCCCATGGTCGCCAATATCCAGGCGGGCGCAGGCACGCGCTCTATCGCCCCTTGCAGAAGATGGAACGCCCTCCGCGACAACCACCAGAGAGCGCCCGCCAAGCAGGAATACGCGAACAGGTACGGCAGGAACCAAGCATGGGCGAACTGCGGCAGGTGCAAGCCCAGATAGGACACCGCAAAGGGGGCCTCGCCGAACAAATAGCTGAAATACCCCGTGTGCGGATGGCCCGGAATTTCATCCAGCTGAACGAACCGTTGCGGCGGCACTAGAACGACGACGGCAAATAAGAACGCCGTCAGCAGCCTGGCTGCACGCTCGCGCAGGAAAGCGCTGAAGCTTGGCCGCGAGAACATGAACCTTACCGCAACGCCGCCAATCAGAAAGACGAGCGCCATGCGCCAGGGCGTAATGGTTGCGAGCAGGTAGTCGGCCCAATAGCCGTGATAGCTGCTGTTCTCGCGCCAGAATTCGCGGCCTGTGTAAATCAGAAGAACATGGTAAACGATGAGCAGCGCAAGTGCGAGAACGCGCAGGCTGTCTATGTCTGCACGACGGCCCGATATAGCGGCTGGCGCATCGAACATGTTGGAATCTGTGAGCCCGGCGCAGTCCTGCGTAAAGCGCTTTCTCCGGGCAGAATAACGGGAGGCTGGGTGCGCCCAACCTCCCATCGTTTGTCGGCGTAAACCTAGCTTGGACGCCGCTTTGCCGCGAAGTCGACGATCGACAGGAGTAGGAACGCCGCTCCCACAGACCCGACGATCACGGCGGGGACCGACATCGCGAAAAACACCTCTCCATCGTGGTCCAGATTGCTCAGCAGATAGCCGGCGCCGACAAATCCCCCCGCAAGCGCCAGCAGAACCACGGCGTTGCCGAATGTGCGCCGTGCGCGCCCGCCGCCGTAAGTGTCGAGCATTTCATCGGTCATGCGCGAAATCGTGGCCGGATCGAGTTCTTGGCCCCGCGCAATCGCCTGCGAGATCAGCTGGTGCGCCGAGCGCTTGGTGCGCTCCTTGACGATTACGGGCACCAGGATGATGGCCGCGAGAAATCCGAAGAATATGAAGGGTACGAAGATGTCGGCTTCCATGTGGTGCTCCGCTGGCTCGGGCGATTGCCCCATTGCCGACACAGATGCGAACGGAGGCGGGTTTGGATGCTCTTTGAGCAATCAGCGAAGCGATTTGCGGATCACGAGCTTCAAGCCGGACCAGGTCTCGTCCACGGCGCAGACCTTCACGTCCACATAGCCGAGCGGCAGCGCCACCTCGCGGATTGTGTCCTCGGTGATGTCGGTGGGGACCTTGGACGCCCGTTTCGGCCAGGACACCCAAACCTGCCCCTCAGGCGCCAGCTTTGGGCGCAGCGCCTCCAGCTGCGCGCCCAGGCTAGCCGCGCTTGTATGGAAAATATGCGCCGCGGCCAGGTCCTTGGTCGGTCGCGCCAAGTACCGAGGCGCCGCCTGCCGATCCAGTTCGGCCTTCACCGATGCCGGCATCCCCGAGGCCCAGAGCGGGGCGCCCGGCTTCAGCCCCAACTTTTTCGCTAATGGCGTGCCTGAATAGCCTGCGGCCGGCATGGGGGCGCTCCTTGCGGCGGCGTGCGCTTTCCTGTATCAGCCCGCCTTCGATTTTTCCCCAGGATTGCGGGCTATGAAAGAAGAAGGCCATCCCGACTACCATTTCATCACGGTCAAGATGACCGACGGGACCGAGTACAAGACCCGTTCCACCTGGGGCGAGGAAGGCGCAACGCTTGCGCTGGAAATCGACTCCAAGTCGCACCCGGCCTGGACCGGCGGCGGCCAGCAAATCATCGACCGGGGCGGCCGCGTCTCGCGCTTCAACGACAAGTTCGGCGGCTTCATGAAGAAGAAATAGGCATAGCCGGATCGCTAAATTGCGAAATCGCCAGCCGGAAGCGGCTGGCGATTTTGTTTTTCCCACTTGGCGATTTGGCGACTGGCGACTTCGCGCAATCAGCGCCCAAACACTTGCGCCAGCTTCGCCATCTGGTCGTTCACCGGATTGGCCGTCTCGACCCCGCCCTCGTACATCGTCTCATCCAGCCGCCGCACGCGCTCGTAGATGGCCCCGCCGCGGATGATCAGTGCTTTCAGGGCCTCGGGCAGGTCATCGGCTCCCGCGAATGTAGCGCTCGGCGGCGCATCGCGCGCGATCAGACGATACTTTTCGCTCGCCGCTTCGTTCATTTGGATCTCGCCGTCGCGCACGGCGCGCTGCACCAAGAGCCAGGATGCGACCTGCATCAGCCGCGTCGTCAGGCGCATGCTCTCGCCGGCATAGGCGAGCGCTGCGGCGCGCGAGAGGCGCTTGGAGGCGGCGCGGCCTGGGCCGTCCAGATAGGCGGCGGTTTCCTCCACCAGCGCCATGCCTTCCTTGAAGGTGCGCTCGAACAGCTCGGATCGGGCGAATTCCATCGCCCGCTGTGGGTCGAAACCGCTCCTGTTTGGCGAAGCTTGGGTCGTATCGGTCATAGGCCCGCGAAGGTCGCAAGTGGCGGGCCGCATGGCCCCAAATCGTTAAGAGGGCCGCGCTCCGAACACGGAGTCCGCGGCCGCGCGCTGCGCCCGCTTGGCGGCAATCGCCTTCTCGCAAAGTTGAATTTCGGACTTGAGCCGTTCAATGCGAGCTTCCAGATCGTCGACCGACGCATTTTCCAGCTGCGCTTCCAGCGAGAGCGGTTTCTTGACCGGCGGCGCAAAAGGATCGTCATCGAACATGGCCCTGACCTCCAGGCGCCAGTCTACCTCAAAACGGCGGCGCGTTTAAGCGCCGGCGAGGCGGAGGAGCGACATTGCGTAAGATCATTCATGGACCTGACCAGCCATTGACGCTTGCCGTAGTGGCGCGCCCAGAACCGGGACCCGGCGAAATCCTGATCCGCGTCGCCGCAGCCGGCGTGAACCGGCCCGATCTCATGCAGCGCGCCGGCCTCTACCCGGCCCCGCCGGGCGCGCCGGAGACATTGGGTCTTGAAGTGTCCGGCACGGTCGAGGTTGTCGGTCCGGGAGTCACCCGCTGGCATGAAGGCGATGAAGTCTGCGCCCTGCTATCCGGCGGGGGCTACGCGACCTATGCCGTCGCGCACGAGGGCTCCGTGCTGCCGGCGCCGAAGAACTTGCCGCTGATCGAAGCCGCGGCGCTGCCGGAGACCGTCTTTACGGTCTGGGCCAACGTCTTCGAGGCGGGCGCATTGAAACCCAAGGAAAAGCTGCTGGTGCATGGCGGCGCCTCAGGCATCGGCACCACGGCGATTCAGATGGCGAAGACGCACGGCGCGCGCGTGTTCGTCACTGCCGGCGACGATGCCAAGCTCAAGCTCTGCGAACAGCTCGGCGCGGACCGCGCCATCAATTATCGAACCGAGGATTTCGAGACGATCGTCCGCGATCTCGGCGGCGCCGACGTGGTGCTGGACATGGTCGGCGGCCCGTATGTGCAAAAAAACCTCAACGTCCTCAACGACCACGGGCGCTGCATCATAATCGCCTTCCTCCAAGGCCCGCACGCCGACCTGAACCTCATGCGCCTGATGCTCAAGCGCCTGACGCTCACCGGCTCGACGTTGCGTTCGCGCTCGAACGAGGAAAAGGCGCGCATCGCCCGGGAAGTGGAACGCGTGGTCTGGCCCTGGATCGAGGCGGGCAAACTCAAACCCGTCATCGACTCCACCTTCCCGCTCGCGGACGCCGAGGCCGCACATGCCCGGCTGCAGAGCGGCAAGCACGCCGGCAAGATCGTGCTCGTTGCCCAGAATTAATCGCGCGAAACCAAGCACTACCGGGCGGGCGCGATTTTCGCACTAGGCAGGGAACCCGGCAGGCGTAGGCTTGTTGGCAGTGCGATGGGAGTAGCTTCGCCTGCACACGCGTCCACCTCAGCGGCGCCCGACTTGCGCGTTCGCTATGAGACGACGCGCGCCCGTTCTCTGAAGCTCACGGGGGGCCTATCCGCTGAGGATCAGGCGCTCCAATCCATGCCGGATGCGAGCCCAACGAAGTGGCATCTTGCACACGCGACTTGGTTCTTCGAGACGTTTCTCTTGCGCGGACGGCGCGACTACAGGGTCTTCGACGAGCGCTTCGGATATCTCTTCAACTCCTATTACAACGCCAAGGGCGACCGTCATCCGCGGCCGGAGCGCGGCGTTCTCTCACGTCCCAGCCTCGATGACGTGCACGCCTATCGTGCGCATGTCGATGCGGCGGTGATCGAAGCGATCGATGCTCTCGATCCCGATCTCGTCGCGCTAGGCCTTGCGCATGAGGAGCAGCATCAGGAATTGATGCTGATGGACATCAAGCATCTCTTTTCGCTCAACATCATTGCGCCCGCCTACCAGCCGCGGAGCAGACGCGGAGCCAGCGAAGCACCCGCGCCGATCGGATGGGCGGAATTCGCGGGCGGCCTCATCGAGATCGGTCGCGAGGGCGGCGGTTTCGCCTTCGACAACGAAGGCCCGCGTCACAAGCAGTATCTCGCCCCCTTCGCGTTGGCCGATCGCCTTGTCACTGCGCGCGAGTATCGCGAATTCATGGAAGATGGTGGCTACGCTCGTCCCGAATTCTGGCTGAGCGACGGCTGGGACATTGTCCAGAACGAAGGCTGGCAAGCGCCGCTCTATTGGCGAGAGCGCGAAGGAGACTGGCGGCTTTTTACATTGCAAGGCGAGCGTCCGCTCGACCCGCATGAACCGGTCCTTCACGTCAGCTATTACGAAGCCGACGCGTACGCCCGCTGGGCCAAGGCTCGCCTGCCAACGGAAGCGGAATGGGAACATGCTGCGATCCTCGTGCAGGCGGCGCCATCGCATTCGCGAGCCGAGCTGCACGTGCGCACCGCTGCGGAGTCGCCGTCCCAGGCGCTTCTGAAGCAGATGTTCGGCGAAGCCTGGCAGTGGACGCAAAGCGCTTACGCGCCCTATCCAGGCTATTGCCCGCCAGCCGGCGCGATCGGCGAGTACAACGGCAAGTTCATGGTGAACCAAATGGTGCTGCGCGGTTCGAGCTTCGCTACGCCGCCGGGCCACGCGCGCCTCACCTATCGCAACTTCTTCAGTCCGGCAGCGCGCTGGATGTTCAGCGGCATCAGGATGGCCAAAGATGCATAAACCCGACCCCGACCTCGCCGTCCCGCATTTCAATCTGCACGACCTCGCCTGGAATCGCGTGTCGTTCTTGGAAGCTGTGCTCGACGGGCTGTCGCGGCCGCAAAAGGCGATCCCTTGTCAATTTCTCTACGACCACCGGGGCATGCGCTATTTCGAGCAGATTTGCCGCCTGCCGGAATACTATCTCACACGCACAGAGATCCGCATTCTGCAAAGCCATGCTCCGGAAATCGCCGCGCTCATCGGCGCGGACACGGTGCTCTATGAACTGGGCAGCGGCTCGCGCGCAAAGACCCCGCTGCTGCTCGATAAACTCGACGCGCCTTATGCCTATGTGCCCATCGACACCTGCCGGGACGCTTTGATCTCGGCGTCGACCGAAATCTCTGCGGCCTACCCCAATCTACGCGTGGAAGCTGTGTGCGGCGACTACGCCCACCCGCAGGCCTTGCCGGACCTTGAAAGCTCCGGCCGGCCGGTCGCGTTTTTTCCAGGCTCGACCATCGGCAATCTTAACCGCCGCGAAGTCGTCGCCCTGCTCAAACAATGGCGCGCGCGGCTTGGCTCCAGCGGACTTATGATCGTGGGCGTGGATTTGAAGAAGGATCCAGGCCTGATCGAACTGGCCTACAATGACAGTCAGGGCGTGACCGCCGCATTCATCAAGAACGTGCTCGCCCGCGCCAACCGCGAACTGGAGGCCGATTTCGATATCGAGGCCTTCCACTATGAAGGCCGCTACGATGAAGAGGATGGCTGCGTCCACATGAACCTGATCAGCCGCCGCGACCAGGAAGCGCACATCGGCGCGCTCGAATTCTACTTCGCCCGGGACGAAGAGCTGCACGTGGAAGACTCGCACAAATACGCGCCGGAGGAATTTGCCGAGATAGCCTGCGCCGGCGGCCTTTCGGTCGCACAAGTGTTCACCGACCCGCGGAAGCTGTTCAGCGTGCAGATCTTGAGCGCCGGGTGCTAAAGGAGCGCGGCTCTCCAGAGCCGCATCGCTGTGCGCCATTCACGCGGGTCTCAAGACCTGCGCTCCTTTACGGCTTCGTCTTGTCCGAACGCACGCGCGCATCGCGGGTGCGTTCGGCGCCGCCGAACACATCCTCTTCCTCGACCGGTCTTTTCGGCCCGCCATATTTCGGATCGCTTTGCGGAGGCGGCGCGCCCTTGCCCTCTTTGAGCCCACTCTTGCTTGTGGGCGCTATCTTAGGTTCGCGCGGCTGTGCCATGGAACTTCTCCGCAAGCGCGCCCCGGCGCGCTGTATCGGAACGCGCCGCAGCCCTCTCCGTTTCGCATGGGCGGAGATCAGTCATGGAAAAGACGAGCGAGAAGCAGAAGCCTGCCGCCAAAGCCGGCAAGCAACGCGCAATCCAGGCGCGCGTGGCCGCCAAGGACAAGGCCAAGCGCGCGAAGTCGAACGGCAAGTCGAAAAAGAACGGCAACGGCGAAGAACGGCCCATGCAGGCTGGCGCGCGCCGCTATCCCGAGCCGCCGATGCCGGCGCAGCACCTGAAGAAGCCCGGCAAGGAAGCCGAGCTCGAGCTGCGCCCCATGTACGATGCGCCCTTCTACAAGGGCTCCGACAAGCTGAAGAACATGGTCGCCATCGTCACCGGCGGCGATAGCGGCATCGGCCGGGCGGTTTGCGTGCTCTATGCTCGCGAGGGCGCCGACATCGCCTGCGTTTATCTCAGTGAGCACGAAGACGCCGAAGAAACCAAACGCGCCGTCAAGGCCGAAGGCCGGCGGTGCCTGCTTCTGCCCGGCGACGTTTCAGACCGCGGCTTCTGCCGGCAGGCCGTGCAGCGCGTGCTGAAGGAATTCAAACGTCTCGACATTCTGGTGAACAATGCCGCCTTCCAGATCCACACAACGGCGTTCGAAGACTTGAGCGAAGAACAGTTCGACGAAACGCTGAAGACCAACCTCTACGGCTACTTCCACATGGCCCAAGCCTGCGCGCCGCATATCCGCGAAGGCGGTTCGATCCTCAATTGCGGCTCCGTCACCGGCATTGAAGGCAACAAGGATCTGATCGACTACTCGATGACCAAGGGCGGCATTCACGCCTTCACACGATCGCTCGCAGGCCACCTGATACCCAGGGGCATCCGCGTGAATTGCGTCGCGCCGGGCCCCGTCTGGACGCCGCTCAATCCGGCCGACAAGCCGGCTGACAAGATCAAGGACTTCGGCGCGCATTCTAAGGACGGTCTGAACAAGCCGCAGCGGGGCCGGTTTGCAAGGGATTTGCGTGGGCGAGAGCGGCTTTTGCGGGCGCGCGGCGGGCGCGCGGCGGGCGCCGGCGCCATCGGCGGCGGCCGA